>Ga0315280_10001606_pt1 | contig 38378 bp, 41 predicted proteins | sample YL17G06_40_MG_FD_203697 | JGI IMG/M metagenome (GOLD analysis project Ga0315280, IMG submission 203697) | Sediment microbial communities from Yellowstone Lake, YNP, Wyoming, USA - YL17G06_40 | ecosystem: Environmental > Aquatic > Freshwater > Lake > Sediment | place: USA: Wyoming | collected... | reverse complement strand
AAGAATCCCGCTTCGTTCTGCCGGAGCATGTGAGAGAGGCGCAGGGAAGGACTGATCCCAGGCTGAGAGATGAAGATATAGCGCTGAGACCGGACGAAGAAAAGTATATTCTGCTTTCACTGGCACGGTTCTGATGTTTTGGCGATATGTGCTTCTTGAATGTTTTTCGTTGTTTTGGGTTTCTTTCGGGGTGTTCGAGGGGTGTTTTAAATCGAGTAGCATCTTATCGAAAGATAATTACTAAATATTCTATATAACATCTTTTCTACGAGATGTTTAGATTGGAATTAGATGCTTCGATAAGAAACTTGCTACAACGTTCGTGTGGTCTGACCTACGCGGAGATAAAGAAATCTTTAGGTCTTAAAAATATTAATGATAAGACCTTTTCTAATAGCCTGAAAAGGTTACAAAAATACAAGGACATTAGAACAATCTGTTTTAATGACTATAAAAAACCAAGGAAGATCTATGTCTCAACAGAAAATGATAAGGCACCTTTAGTCTGTACATGGTTAAGAAGAGAAGTTCTCTTAGATGATGGAACTCCATGTTACTACGATGTTTACCTAGATTGTTTCGGCGATAAAATTGATCACGACCTAGTACCAAATAAGATCTAGACAGGTATGCTCTACTACTGGGAACCTCAAGTTGGATAGAAACAAGTTTCAATCAGTAGCAATCAGCCCAAGCAATTGTGAGTCTTACATCGTTGTGGCGGAGGTTGGAGTCAGCGAGTATTCGCCATGCTGATTGCAAGTTTTTCCTGTGATCAGCCCGAACGAGGTCTGAACTGACAGAATCTTAAAGGTGGCGTAGACTGTAGACGCGAATTTATGGTTTGCCGGTTGTTGTTGACTAGTCAATCCTTTGCGGGTGTACTCTGGCTTTATGGTCGGGTAGGTTCAAGGACTTAACCTTGGCCCCGCAAATGTTACATGTAGCCCCATGAGGAGCGGCGACTGGGCCCTTTATAAGGGCGTTTACATACTCGTCGACAGTCATGCCCCTCCGCGTGCCAACTCCTTCACCTTCAGGGCGGTGGCAACCTTGACGGTCAGAATAGCCCAACCCTTCTCAGGCATAACTAGAAAAGCCCAGCTCGCCCGGATAAGGTTGACTAGTCAAAATAGAAGAGAGATTAGGTTGTATATCACTCATATAGTCATTAGGAACTATGGAAGTTCCTTACTGTGGTGTGATGGATGCTAAAAGACATGTTGGAGGAATATCCACAAGAGATCTCTCCTTGTCTAGGACTGGGTCTTATTCCACGGACGAGAAAAACATCGGTAACATCAGGAATGAAAGAACTTACCTAGGCGAAATGCTTAAGGTTTGAAACCTGGCAAGTTCATGGTTGTTGTGGTCAAGGATATTATGCGGTTTACTTCAACTGTGTTAGCGATTGTTAGTCTTCACCGTTATAATATGGAAACCCGGAAGTTTGCTACGTCTAAGGCTAAGTCTTTTCAGAAACATCCAGCGACAAATTAACACTATGAAGAAGATTAGGCTAGATTTGATTCAAGTGCTTTTCTTCATATTTCTGCTCGTTGGAGCTACCTTTTTTGTTTGTGCCTGCTACGAGCTGAATAGGATACATTGGGAGCCGACGAGTCGGCTTCTAGATGCTGAAGGAATAGCCTTCTTTGGGTCACCAGTCATAAGCGACGTTAATTATATGCATATGATGGTAGTGGCATCAGAGGCGGAAGAACATCCTCAATTCAGCGTCGAAATTCAAGTTGATTTCTCAGTCGACCCTTCAATGGAAGGGTCTAAACTGTTCTTCGGAGCTCAGATCACTTACAACTTCTCCCACCTAACTCTAAACGGAGACATACACTCTGATGAGGGATCGAGTCAATTTCCGAATCAACCCTATGAAAAGGAGATTGTTAAAGGAAATTCGTTCTTCTGGACAACCTTGACCTTAGACCCACATTTAAAACATAACTTGTCAGCCAACATCAAAATGGACTTCACGTGGATTGATTGTGTGGATAGAAGGTCCTTTTCTGAATTCAGAATAGTTATTCCGTTTGCTTTGACTCCTTCACGCTATCGGAGGCTGCCTGCCGTAATAGAACTTGAGAAAGTCAGAGGAATAAGTGCCTACCAAACTCAGATGGCAAGCCTGTCTCTCAATCTTTCTTCGAGCGCCTTTTCACTTTCTGCGACAAATCCAATGGCTGACCGCTATACGTTTGGGAGTAGTACGTTTTGGTTCTTGTGGGATGTGAAAAGTCGATGTACCGAAAAAGTTGACTCAATAGCGTTTGCAGCAGACTTTGTTTCTAATAGATTGAAGCGGAAAGAAAGCGAAGGTACCTACTGGTCTGCTCTATTTTTCGGAATCGGCATTCCTCTTATGATATCTTCTGGGTTTGAAATGGTAAGAAGAGTGGAAAGAACTCCTTTCAAACCTCCAAAACTCATGAAGTGCTTGAAGTGCGGCGCAGAATTTTTCCAGAAGAGATGGTTCGAGCGTTGCCCAAGATGCAAAGGTAGAGCCAAAGGTGCAAAAAATCGCACCTAAATGAGAGAGCATTCTTCAATACACAAACATATGGGCTTCGCTCCAAAGTTACACGAGCGTCGGTTGAAGAAATACTCTATTTCTTGATGTTGGCTAGGCACCGTCGAATATCTTCCTCGGAATATTCAGGAGAACAAGGATCAATCACGTGGTATAAACCTTTAAAGGGGAACTGATTTAATTCGATTTCATCAATGTATTGGAGGTGTGAACTCAATGGATGAAGACGAAAAAATTTGGAAGGAGCGTGAAGCGGCAATTCGCCAAAGAATAGAGGATACTTATGTCAGACTTAATCTTGGTAAACCTGAGGAAATTCTTGCTAAAGTCTATGAAGAGCTCGCAGCGATAAATGCAAAGCTTGAGTTTCTTCTTAAAGCCATATGGCGTTTAGAAAAAAGTCGAGCACAAGCGTGAAACAGGATTTTCGATATGGCACTTTTAAGAAAACAAGTTCAGAGAATTGCTGGAAATTTGAATTCAATCAGATAGGTTTTGAGAATTTCTTCTTATCCGAAATGCCGATTCAGTGCTTATAGCTAACAAGAAGTGATCAGAGTTCCTAAATCCACCCCCATGCCAGTACTAAATGAAACGGCCAATTGAGGGGTCTATGGGTATAAAAAATGAAGTTGGCGATAGAACTTGTCCCCGGTACGGCGTGGTTTAAATCCCTTTACCACTTGATGCCTAAGGACGAATGGAATAAGCTGAAAGAGAGGATTTACACTGAAGAGGGACGTAAATGCTACATTTGCGAGTCTACCTCACCCCCTTTCCATCTTCATGAATTCTGGCAATATGATGATGAACGGCATGTTCAGAAACTGGTGGGACTCCATCACCTATGCGACCTCTGCCACAAAATCAAGCATATCGGATTCTGGTGCCACACCCATGATGGAAGAGAAAAACTCAAGCAACAGGGTTTAAGCCTGAAGGATCTGATAAAACATTTCTGTACCGTAAACAAATGCACCGAGAAAGACTTTCACCAGCATGAAGATGAAGCCTTTAGAGTTTGGAGCAGGCGAAGCGAACACACGTGGAAACAGGACCTAGGTGAGTATAATAAGCGCATAGAAAGGTGAAACCATTTCAATGGATCTCCGCTGAAAACTCAAAACCGCAGTTCTCGCAGATGGTCAAAGCGTTTCATTCACCTTCTCGATTAAGGCTTCATTTCCACAAGCCTACCGAAATAGAATATCGCCAGCCTCTCATCTTGCAAACGAACCTTCTCTTCTTCAGACAAAATACGCCACCGTCGTTCAGAAATATACTTCTGAGAATGCGTATTGATTTTTCGGCAATCTCAGCATAGTCCTTTTCACGAGCAATAGCACTTCGATCGCTTCAACCACAAAGAAGAAGGTATGCCGTCAGACGGAAAGCGTGGCACTAGTTTACTAGTTATTAGAAAGCCCGCAGCCTTATATTACGTTGAAACTTGAGCATCATACGAAATAGAAGGGGATTCTAATGTGTGGATGGGATTGGAATCTGGCAAATTTCATAGTTCAACTATTCGTTGCAATTGGTACACTGGGCGCGGTCGTAGTGGCTCTTTTCCTAGGGTTGTTTCAAAAGCCTACATTGAAGATAGAATTTGAGCAAAAAGAGCCATACTGTAGAAAAACGATATTTCGATTAGGAGCACATGAGGGTTTATTTTCAAGATATTGGATTCGAATAAAAGTGACCAATGAAGGAAGGAAGGTCGCGAAGAAATGTCAAGGAAAGCTGGTAGACATAAAAGTTGTTAAAACCGAAGAAACGAGCTCCTTTCAGCCTTTTGATCCGGTGATCTTACGTTGGGCTTCATATCCCGATGAAACTGACTTGAGACCTACAAACATCAATAAGGGAGAATATGACTAGAACGTTATTTACACAGTAGAGCCGGGAGAATCGACAATTCAACAACTGTCGCAAGGTCAAGCGATAATATGCACAGACACGCGTGAAAGAGGGATCTTAGGTTTCCTTCCCATCGGTAAGTATCTTTTGACTTTGACCATCTACGGAGAAAACGTTGACCCCGTTTCACAGACGTACCAGCTGATATGGGAAGGTAAATGGGATGAAATCAGAATGTTTGAAGTCACGGGCGGTTAAACTCTCTAGAAGTCGAATGCCCTCGGAGCCGTATATCTTTAAGCGAGCTTCCGTCAACATCATAAATTATGACCTCCCGTTTGTCTGTAAGGATATCAACTTCACAGCTTCAGCTAGACTGTCAAATGCTAGAGCCAGAGTCAGTCTCCTGTTATCAGCCCATAGTACTGTAACCACTTCAATCTTATCTTAGAGCAAGTAAGACCAGTTTTAAGGCCAAGATTTCACAAGAACTAGAGGAATCAAACCAAGAAGGAACCCTATCAGAGTCCACGCTAGTTTAGTAAGTTCCCTCTTTCTAGTTTTGATGTGTAACCTTACAGTGCTTATGTCCCATTTCGTATAAGGCCCCACACGCACCATTATCTTCACTTTATTGTCTTGCCTAGACAGTTCCGTGATGTCGAGTAAGCTACCTTGCCGTTGCGGATCCAATGGCTGATGTGTTCCGTCTCTCCAAATATGTTCATGGTATGGTGTGGGTAGGTCAAGTACGTACTGTGCTACTAACCTTCCATTGACAAAGACTTGGGCCAAGTCGCCGGATTTGTTGGAGTGTAAGCGTCCGTTCGAACTCGGATTATCACCTATTTCCAATTCTATCGATTTCAGTTGTCTCATAGACTTTGGTTTCAACCTTCTAGCCTTCAGAAGCAGAGCTGCAAGCAAGCCTCCCTCATCCACATCCCCAGGCGTCACGGACCAGGTCAAAGTCAGATGGCTGGTGCAGTCAACCACCTTGTGGAAGAGGTAGCAGAGCATACGATAATACCCGTTGTAAGCAGCTTCCTTATCGCCCCTCAACGCCTCCATAGACATGGCATCCACAGAGACCCTTCCATCCCAAGCCAAACCATGCTTCGCACAGGCTTCCTCCACAAGCCTCACTCATGAAAGATGTTGGTCTAGGCTAGCGATCCTAAGCCTACCCTCAGCCAGCCATAATGGAGTCAGTTGACGAGAGAGTTAAGCTTTCTCTCATAACGCTCCTGATTCGCCGACTCATACAGCTCACGCCTCGTAAGCATGAACCACATTATCTTCAACATCTTATTCGCTACAGCTACGATAGCCTTCTGGTCCCCCCTCCTATGCTTCACCCTTTCATAGAACCTCCTCATCCGCTCATCGTGGTTTACCGCGACTCTAGCTGCTTCAACCATGATCCATCGTAGCATCCTTGAACCCTGCTTCGTTATCCCACCATGATACTCTACGCTTCCGGATTGATGGAGTGAAGGCGCTAATCCAGCCCATGAGACGAGCTTCTTGTAGCTTGGGAACCTGCCGATGCTTCCAATCTCACTCCTGATCAGTAAGGCGGTGTAGATGTCTATGCCTGTCATGCTGAGGAGGAGCTTCACATCCTCATCTTGTGACGCTTTGCCGCGGATCTCCTCATCCACCCGCTCTATCTGCTGGTTCAGACCTTCAATATGTTGAAGATGATTAGACTCTAAGCAAAATACAGAACATCATCTATGATGGAATAAGAGGCGACGAAGACAAGATTAATCAGGTAGGATTCTACATGATCGTGCTCTGGAGAGGGAATGCAGAAATAAACATTCTCTCCAGACTCCCATTTCTGCCCATCTGAAAATTGAATCTGAAAGTGACGTAAACAAGATTCGATTTTCATTGAAACGTACTCCTAACTCTCATCCAACTGACTGTACACCCATTTTCCCCTTCTCCTTATTCTCCTTGTAGAGGATTACTGTCTCGCCGTTTCGGAGGGTTACTTTTTGCGGTATCGGAGTCGGGCCAAGTAACGAGCTTTCTCTCCACGGCAATCAACACCCCGCCAGAAACGAATGTCAGATTCCGAATAGAAGAGTCGCAAGTAAGCCTTAAGCGCAACTACTTCTTAAACTTCCGTGGGTGCGCTCTCGTGGAAGAGAAGGAGCTATTGGAAATAGAAGCAAGAGAATGGGAACAAGCAAAGAAGAATATAGACGAGATGGTCCAAACAAACAAGATAGGCGACATAAGCCTACTTTACAAAGACAAGTTCGATCTGCAGGAGAAAAAGGCATGCTTTCCTATGGGAAGAGTACCGGTATCAATCCTAGTTCCCCTTTACGATATCACTCTAGTCCAAATTCCTGCTTTTCCGTCTCGAGAGAAGTTCAATGAAATAAAAGGCTTTGGCGTCCGTGATCTCATAGAATGGAGGAAGAGGGGGTGGGTCGAGACAAGCCTTACGGGTTTTCCTACGGAATATTCGGGTCTAGGTTACCTGGATGAGTTAATTGAGGTCTCTCCGTCTAGAGCCGTCCGCAACTATCTATACTTAATGTTGTTGGCAGGAGATGTTGATAGGTTTAACAGCATTCTTAGTCGGGGGACAACTATCTTCAAAGACGCCGTCGTGCAATCTTCAATTGTCGATCTTGCTGGCGAACAGACAGCCAGAAAGTATGGTGGCACCCTCACTAACTTTTACACGGAATTGTCTTTGCTTGGCTTGTCAAAAATCGTCAAGACGATAGATGAGTCAGCAAAAGGCGAAATGAAAAAGGCGGAGTTCTTTTGCTTTGCTTCGTACATTTTCTTAGCCGCACCTTTTATCGTATCCCAAGGGAAGACGACAGCCTATGACTCTCAACTCAAGGTTCTTGCCTCGATATTCTATAGGATTGCAAAGCCTAAGGCCGGGGTATTCTTTGTTCCGTGTTGGCTGGCCGATGTTTGCGAGAATCTAGGAGTGGCAGTTCCCGCCAGTATGGACATTGATGAAATCGAGGTTACGAGAAAAAATAGTGAGGATTTCATTCGTGCTGTCAAAAGCTTGGATGATGAGATAGATAGAACAGTTAGGGAGAAGTTCGAAGGGCAAGAGCTTGAGAGACACGAAAAAGAGTCGATCATAGCGAAGAAGGAGGAGTTTAGGAAGAGATGGTTTCAAGATGTGGCTCCCGCTTTCGAGGACATACGGCAATCAGAGCAGGCGTGGAGCGTAGCGTTTACCACCTCAATTATTGCGTCGGCCCTAACGCTTTCTGCATTTGCAGGCGTACTTAACATCCCATCTGCTCTTGCTATGCTTCTTGCTTCAGAAAAGATCAAGAAGATAACTGATCCAGCTGCGGAATACTTTGCTAGATTTTGGGAACACAACCCAATACACGTTGGGTTCTACAAGGTTGAAAAAGAGGTTAGAAAGCTCAAGCATAAGAATAGATAGCTCGTGTCGTGAGAGTCTTCGCTGTAGTGGTGGTTGATGCTGGCTGGCCGTCAGCCATTCCAGCCGCGAAGTAGATTCGATGAGGAATTAGTTTCCCTTCTGATATTTGTTCTTGTTCTCTACATCACCTTCGATAAAGTCATGGAAGCGTATCCTTTGATCCAGCGTTTTCTTTCCACATCACAATTCGCGTTGGCTACAGTAGCGATAGTCCTTTCCGGCGTTTTTTTGGCGGCGTATTTCGCATTACTCTATATTGGTGTGAAGGCTCTTCTATACTATCGACATTTGAAGAACAAGTATTCCAAACTTGTACAACTGACCAAGCCCAATGCTTTCTCTCAGCTTGCAGGTCAGCTCGTTTGGTACTGGAATAACAGCACCCCAGTTGGTTAGTTAGGAGCTCTGTTCTCAGATAAGGCGAAGGAAAGTATTCTGCGCCACCCCACTCCATAGTTCGCTTTCTAGCACATCTCTAACAGTAGTGCCTCTGCTCTTTCAGTTAGGAGATTACTTTCACCCATCCCTCTGACTGAAAAGAATCGGCTCCATCACTTAAATAGCGTCTTTCAGCTAGAACCTCTAAACGCGATCTGAAATTAAAAGGTGAAAGATTTGGCTGAGAAATATGAGCTTAAGGATATAGAAGGCGTCGGCCCAGCTACAGCTTCAAAGTTGAAGGATGCAGGCTTCTATTCGGTTGAGTCTATAGCTGTAGAACCTATCAAGGAACTGATGGAGAAATCCGGCATATCATTCGACACCGCTGCGAAGATAGCTGAAACAGCACGACAACTAATCAAAATAGACTTCATCACTGCAAAAGAACTTTGGAACAGAAGACAGAACATGATGAAGATAAGCACAGGATGTAAATCGCTGAATGAACTGCTAGGCGGGGGAATAGAAACGCAGGCAATGACTGAGTATTGGGGAGAATACTCCACTGGTAAAACTTGTGTTTGCATGAAGCTTAGCATAATGGTTCAGTTGCCGTTTGAGAGCGGAGGATTAAACGGCAAAGCTCTATTCGTGGATACTGAAGGAACATTCTCGCCTCAAAGAGTGTACCAGATGGCTCAAGTTATGGGCGTTGAACCGGAGAAGATCCTACAGAACATTATCTACAGTCGCTGTTATAACAGCGACCATCAAGTGCTCATCATTGACCATGCATTCAAGCTCTGTCAAGAAGAGAACGTGAAGCTGGTTGTGGTTGATTCCATAACCTCCCATTGGAGAGCAGATTATATTGGGAGAGAGAACTTGAGTGAGCGCCAGCAGAAGCTCAACCACCACTTACACAAGCTTCTCCGCCTAGCGGAGATACTTAACCTAGCGGTGGTTGTTACAAACCAAGTTCAAGCAAACCCGGCAACATTCTTCGGAGACCCAAATAGACCTGCCGGAGGAAATGTGCTAGCACACGCATCCACACATAGAGTCCTATTACGGAGGAGTAAAGGGAACATGAGGATGGCTAAGATCACAGACTCCCCATGCCTACCAAGCGACGCTGAGGCGTTCTTCGCGATCACAGAGAAAGGCGTCGAAGACGTTCAAATCAAAGAGAAGAACGGCGGGAAGGAAGAGCAGCAAGCTTCCTAAAGCAGCTGGGTCGAATTTGCACTTCTACAATTCGAAGACGCTTCCTCCATTCGAATCGATTAAGTCATCGTCTCAACGGCAATATCCAGCATACACATTGGCCGACCTGCCACGCAAACAGTACGTCAAGACCATAGTTAGGGTTGCCAGGGTGAAGGCGAGGGAGAGGGAGGATGAGCTTGGAAGACGCTTTTACCTATTCGGAATAGCGGAAGACTCCACTTTTAGACTCCCATTCATCTGCTACAAGCCGTACTCATCCTTCTTCAAGGACGGTGTCTTCCAGTTCAAAGCCGCCTACGCTCATGAATTTGAAGACAAAAGTCAACTCCTGATCCTATCCGAATTCGCAAAGATAACATACTTACCAGATGAAGATCCTAACCGGTACTTCTGGAATCCAAAGATAGCCGACATCAAGAAGCCTCTAGGCAACTGCAAAGTGACGCTTCAAGGAGTAATCTCCCAGATCAATTCGAGCTCAGGCCTAGTCCAGAGATGCGACAAATGTGGAAGAGTCGTTTTCGAAGAACAATGCCCTGAAGGGCACTCTGAAGGTTTCCACTGGGCCGCCAGAATCTCAGGTAAGCTCTCAGACAGAACAGGCTCAATCAACATAGTCCTTCCTCAATATTTAACGTGCAAAATACTTGGACGGCCTATCGCTGAGCTTCTCCACCTTTCAACTGGTCAACCGGTAAGCTACTGTTCAGAATTCAGGCTTGAATCTTTCTCGCTTCAGCTCCCTGCACAGATCTCTATTAACGAAGCACTTGCCGATGACCCAGACGAGTTTCGGTCAGCGAGAAGCCCAGTAGTGGTCGACCTCAACGAGGCACGAATCTACTATCCCAACAATATAACGCTCGAATCCGTCTTCTCAACTAGACTGAGGGAACTCGATCTCACCAGAACTGAAGATAGAAGGGTTCTACTCAGGCTTACAGGGAAACTCTTGGATGTCAAGTTTCATGAACTCACAAAACTTCCTAAGCTGCATGGAATCCAACTCCTCCAAGAACCGATAGAGCTCTACTCTACGGAAAGGGCAAAGCTCTATCTGGGATTCAAAACAAACCTATCCTTCTCTGAGGATGGAAAGCTATCCTTCTCTGAGGATGGAAAGAGAATAATTCTGGACGCTCTACCTGCATGTGAGATCTTTCAAAGCTTGCTTGACTATATTCGCTGGCGAAGAGGCAGAGGCGCATCGGTCCACTCAATTCGCAACTCAATACTGAATTATCGAAGGAACGTCATCCTCTCACCCGAAGGCCAGATAGGATACGTCATAGACCTAGCCTTCAAGAAGGCGGGGGAATTCACCGTTCCAGGATACGATCTCCCCCTGCCTGAATTCTGGAAGAAGATCCATAACCTAGATGTTCAGCGAGACGAAATACCGTTGATAATAGTCAAGCCCTACAGACTTGACATCGAGCTCACCTATCCGCCTTCATGTGTCTTTCTTGATCAGCAGGGCATCCCCGTCCGCTCGTCAGTTCACCAGTTTATTCGATACAAGAAAGCTAGCCTGAGGCAGAGGGTCAAGTTACTTCTTGAAGAGGCGCTTGAAGGCTTCACTATAGGAGACTGCACGCTTGCTCTGAGCAAAGACTCAACGAGGAAGATCGATGCTAGACGACTAATACTTAATGACATCAAAGAGAAGCTTCTTGGAAGAACTGTCAAGGCAACGGGTTCCGTAATCGAAGCAAACGGGAAGCTCTACTTCATCCCCAGAACTGTAGAGGGAATCCTCCCTTGAAAGCTGTAGACTTTTGCAATGCACTTGAACTCCTAAGAGAGAACGAGGCGAAGCCGAAGCTAACCACTGGAAACGTGGACTTTGACAGCCTACTGGGAGGCGGGATAGAACAAGGATTCTTCTATATCTTCTATGGAGATAATGAAGACGACATAGACTATCTACTATACCGTATCCTATGCAATAGCCTCCTCCCACTTGACAAATTTGGCTTCAGCGGCAAAGTTGTATTCATCAACTCCGGGAGTTACCGTCAAGAGCAGTTGCTCCTCGACATCAGGTTGATCGTCAATCTTCTCAAGGCAAACGGCACCGATACCTCAAGAAGCCTTGATAGAATATACACGATCTCAGCTTTCAATGAGGAGCAACAGCAACAAGCAGTAGAAGACGCATGTAAGCTTCTCCTAGAGGACAGCGAGATCAAACTGGTTGTAGCCCGCAACATTACAAGCTTCCATCTTCCATCGGAACTAGGAACAGTTGACCGGAAAGAGCAGATTCTCAAGCTACAGCGCTTCTTCTCCCCACTCTGGCAAGCCTGCCAAGCGAAAGAGATCACATTGATCATATCGTGCAAGCCTAGGAGACAGGGAGGATGGAAACCCTCGCCGCCTGACGGCGGCTCTTTTCTCCGGCATCAAGCGCATGTGATGATCTATCTCAGAAGGAAAGATGAGTCGGATAAGACGGTTACCGCTTTCCTCCTCAAACATCCGAACCGCCAACAGAAAACAATCGATTTCTCATTGTATGAAGGTGATCCGATTATGGGTAGATTAACAACTCCATTCAGAAGCATACTTCAAGAAGAGATGGACACACTGAAGAGAAGTTTCCGAGAAGCCTTGATGGACCCTGCGAGACGCGACTCATTCGACTGCTTAGTGAAAGCTTGGACGAGCGAGCAGGGAGCCATGAGCTACGCTAAAGTTCCATCCACTCTTGAAGCCATGCTCCTGCTAGCTGTCGTAGAGAACCGGAAGCTGATAGAAGACCTGAGGGAAGAGATCAGAGAGCTTCGATCGAAGCTCGATAGCGTCCAGTCATAATGCTCCTCAGCCCCAGTTTGGTGAAAATGAATGGAGGCATCCGGCTGGATTCTAGATGCTTACGCACAGAATAGCCAGATAGTCTTATGGATCAAGAAGCAAGATGGCGGAACACTTTGCTTGACAGATCAATCCAGCCTAGATTTTTATCTCGAACCCAAAGAAGACTTGGCAGCGGAAGAGCTCTGCTCAATAGTACAGGAACATCCTCAAGTGGAAACCGCGAAGATCGAGCGAAAATACACAAGTGTCAATGCTGAGGAGAAGACGAATGTTATCCATGTCTACGTTAGCACAGCTGAAAGGCTAAGAAACGTCATTCATGATCTAAAAGAGTTTGACCTTTCCAGAGCATTCTACAACACTGACCTCCTCCATGTCCAGAGGTATCTCTTCCATAAGAAGTTGGAAGCTCTGGAAAAGGTCGAAGTGGAATTCGACGACGACTTTAAGGTTCGTGGAGTTAGATCGACCGACGACGAAGCTATCGCCCCACCACCATTCTCAACCCTGATCTTTAGGATTAAGATACAGAGCAGCAGTCTGCTCCCAAGCTCGGAGAGAGATCCGATCTCACAAATCATGATCCTCGATGAAAACCTGCATGTAGAGAAATGCCTCGACGGCCCAGAGCAGGACATTCTTCAGTTCTTCTCAGAGCTCATTCGTCAAACCGAACCTGACATAATCGTAACGCCTAGAGAGGAGAGATACGCGTTCAGATATCTTGTCGATAGAGCGAGAAACATAGGGTTAGAGATCCGGCTTGGAAGATTCGATGTCGGCGATGACCTACAGCGACCCTATTACGGCAGGGTTCACCTGGACTTGGAAACATTTCATCAGATCGGCTTGGCGGGCTTGGCTGAGAAGAGTCGATTCGCGTTGCTCCCGATTGGAGTAGTAAGCGGTTGGGGGCCAGCTCGAATAATCGATTCGAGACAATGTTACGAGGCGATGAAGCGGGATATGCTACTGCCGTCAAGCAGGAGAGGGGTCGCAAGCAACGTACTAACCGCTAAAGAAGTAGCTTTCAAAGATAGAGGTGCACTGATCCAATCGCCGAAGATAGGTATCCACGAGAATGTAGCTGAACTGGATTTTGAATCGCTCTTCCCGCTCATCATCGTGAAGAGGAATATAAGCTACGAGACCGTTTCAGCTTTGGGAATCGACAGCCATAAGCGAGGATTCCTCCCGGAGCTGGTCGAAGGTTTCATCAATAGGAGGATATGTTTCAAGCATCAAAGATCAAAGTATCCGGAGGGCAGCGCTGAGTGGGAATGGTGTGAGCAGAGACAACTCCTATTGAAGAAGCTTCTAGTCTGCCTCTATGGATACAGCGGCTCAGACCTCAACCGATTCTCGAACCCATTCGCATACAGGGAGATCAACAGGATCGGAAGAGAGACTGTACTCGCCGCAATGAACATAGCCATGCGGGAGGGCTACGAAGTAATCTACTTGGACACAGACTCAATCTTCGTTAAACGGCCGTCCGCCGCAGAACAGGACTATCTTGAATTGGCCGACGTTATACGGAGAGAAGTCGGCTTCCCAATATCGCTGAAGCATCACTACAAGTTCCTAGTCCTACTGCCTCAAGAAGCAGACCCGGAGATTGAAGCGGCTAGGAGGTTCTACGGCAGACTCATTGACGGGAAGATTTATTACCGGGGTATAGAGCTCCGACGCCACGACTACCCAATATTCTTGAAAGACTTCCAGAAACAGCTGCTCACCATAATCCTAGACGCAGATACCGCAGATGAAATAAGGGGAAGGCAATTCAGAAAAGCGTTGGATTACACGATAAGCACCTACGAAGAAATGCTCGACGGCAAAATCAACCCCGAGAAACTTGTGATCTCGAAGATTCTGAGAATGCCCATACGCAACTACAGATCCCTCTTTCCACATGTCATAGCAGCCATCCAATTGGAGGGGCTCTCCAAACCCATCAAGCCCGGCGAAACGGTTGAATATGTATATGTTGACGCAGCCCAAATGAATCCGATGAAAAGGGTCCTCCCAGCTTCAATCGCACATAGCTACGACTGCCAAAAATATGCAGAGATGCTCTTGGACACGGCTGAAACACTTCTAGGAGTCTTCGGTTTCTCCCGGACACTATTCAGTTTGCAACCTAAGCCAAGAGGTTTCCTTGAGGAATTGAGACGAGAGAGAGACCAAGAAATAATCCTTGAACTTGAGAACCTAGAGGATTAGACTATTGTCCTTTTGCTACTCCTATTTGGAGTCGTACGGAGATTTTAGGGGCTATCTAGGGTTGAAGCAATTTCTTCATCGAGGCTAGGCTTTTTGCTATCTCTCTTCCTTTAGGTGTTAGGGTGTATCTGAACCGAGTGAAAAACAAACGGTGCTTATGACACTGAGCGAGTCCTCGGAAGGCGTAACACCTACCCCTGATCTACTGTTATATGGAACGATGGTAGTCAGCGTTGCAATAGCTATAGCAGTGTTGGCGATAGCGATCGCAATCATCAGGAAAAGGCAAAAACGATAGCGAGTTCTAATTCAACTTACTCAAAATTAGCCTAGACCGATTTTCCGCCATTTACCACGAACGATGACTAGCGCCGACTTGCAGATATTTCAAGAATCCTAATCGGGAAAGCAGGTTGGCCAACTTCTCGACTAACTTCTCCTTTTTGCTATAAGCTTGCTCGTTGACAAGGCGCTATCATCGAAGACAGGTCTCTCAAGGCTTGGGATAAGAACGGGTCCCAGATACATGCAGGACGAACGATAGTACATACACAGCCTTAGCGGTTCTTTCGTATTCAAAATTCTATTATAGAAACAGTCCAGTTGAATTGGAAGATCTGTAAAATCATGAGGATACCGGGATCAAGTTCGAAGGCTTCTCTAGTGACTACGTAACTGTTGATGAACCTTTTGTCTTAACCACGAGTTCCTTAAACTCATTCAAGATCGCGAAGAGGTTTATGAAGCGGAAGAAGACTACTGGGGATGGGAGTGATAGATAGCTGTCTAAGAATTTCACTTTCCTTCCCTTCTTCTGCCTACCGCAGTGACGCTCATGGATCCTCTGCGACTCCGCTATGGCTTTGTGGTGGACTAGCCCTCTCCTCTCAAGCCTCCGCAGCGAATGGAAAGTTTCTCCTCTGTCCAGGTGGAGGCGTGTGGAGAGGCGGCTTGCTGTTGCCGGAGCTTTCCAAAGCTTGTAGGCCTTAGCGAGTTGAGGCCTGAGTAGGAAGAAAGGCTCCCACCTGCCCTAGTCGTTCCTAGTCAATCTTTCAGGTCTCCGCGACCTGGATCTTGAAGCCTCTCACATAAGAGCCCCATAATTGTTCTTGTGTTGGGGCGATGGGAGAAGGGTATGAATTCTAGTCTGGATTAAGGTCTAGGGCTACTATCTTTCTTTATTTCGTATCCACATGCTTTTTTTGGTATCGTTAGAGAAGAATATGCTTGAAGAATTCAGATTAAACAACTATTAAGCGCCTTGCTCTCAGAAAAAGGAGGGAATTTGCGGGGGATATCACCTGACACACCATCTCCGCAGCCTCAGTATGTCTCTTGGCCTATCCATCTCCCATCCCACTCTAGCTTCTCAACCTACAACAGAGTTTGCCATATGTGTTTGGCTTCTGCATCGAACCCAGATAGACCTTAAGAACTCTTTTTCCACTTCACAAAACGATTTTCTCTCTACCGTGAATATTGATTAGATCTCCCGCTGAACAAGCGGTGAGCATCGACATGGCACTTGACTCTATTCTGCTGGCTACGATACTACTGACTTCTTGGCTTTCTCGACTATTATCCGCTCGCCTTCGATTCGAATGAGCAACTTGTCTTGGAGTGTGAAAGGAAATGCAGAGTCATTGACTAACCCCGCAGGAATGTAGATTGAATGACGACCGTTGGAGCGGTAGATCTTCGTTTCTCCTTCTAGGACCATGTTATATCAGTCACAAAAAACGTATGCATAATCCTTATATACCTTTCGTGCTGCATACCTAATGTGTGCAAAAGGCGTATGCAAATGCGCGCAAAATACACGAAGGAATTCCACTCAACCAGGAGTGGCTCCCCTAAAATGGATGAGTCCGATTTTTCTTCGTTCTTGACTGGGCTCTTCCAAGCGATCAGAGGACAGCGACGACGAGTGGAGCTGGTAGAGCTACAGGCCGCTCTTCTCGAGAAGGGGTGGCATCCATGACCACGCAGAGCGCCACCGTGTATCAGACTGTCGGACTCAAGCTCTCCCCATCGCTCCTATCCAAGAAGATGGTCTGCCCAGCTTATCTTCCATCAACGATGAGCGACAAGGACAGGTTTCACTTAATGGGAATCCACGCTTTGACGGTTCTGAAGGTTATAGCGAGACATCTGGCTGAAGGCTACATCCTAGAGTGTATCGAAGCCAAAGTGTATAACGGCCGCATCGACCTGATATTCAGAAACGGTGTCGACGGAAAGAAAAGGAGAGTAGAAGTCAAATCGGCCAAGAAGATTCATCTCTACGCAAAGTACCAGGCGAGCATCTACTGGAATGGCAGAGACGAGCTTGTGGTTTCCAACTCAGCCGCAGACATAGTGTTATCCCGTCAATTCATAGAGGACGCGATTAAACTGGCGAAGGAAACTGACGCCTTCATCTCTGAGCATCCAGAAGAAGCAACCAAGACATACAGGCCACATAATGGTGTCTGCCGAATCTGCGGAAATCATGAGTGCCCCTCAAAGTCCACCACTATATCTGGACAATACTGTGCAAACGATGATCCCAGCGTTGCAGGAGGACGAGCGTAATGGAGTGCCAAAGAATGCGTCGCGGTATCGATAATGTCATTGGGGGAGGCCATGTCAGACGTGTTTCACAGCCACATACAGTGAGATCGGCGCTGGTCACCTCAATCATCGGTCTCCGAGGAGCCCGAATAGCTCGCAACGCAAGCCAGATCAGGCGTCTCGATGCATGGCATTACAAGGTCAGATCCCAGTCCAGCTCGGCATGGTATAATGTGAGTTGGCAGAAGAGATTCTGGAGATGCGACTGCAAGTTCAACACAAGAACACATCAAACCTGCAAGCACATATACGCAGTCCTTAACCGAATCACCGAGCCCGAACTAGAACACAATCCGGAAACCTGTCCAAACTGCGCCAGTCACGGAAAAGTTGTAAGACGCGGCTACTACAAGTCAAGGTCCGGAATAGTTCAGCGGTACCAATGTGAGCGGTGCGGCATCAAGTTCTCCGCCCGCACAGGATACAAAGGCATGAAGTACAACGTGAGCGTCATCACCACCGCCTTAGACCTATACTTCAAGGGCCTAAGCCTCAGGTCGATCGCTGACCATCTCAACCAGATCCACGGCTTTCATACCTCACACCTCACGGTATACCGGTGGGTGCACAAATACATGCAGCTGATCGTTAGCTACGTTAAGCGACTAAGACCTGTGGTTTCACGTACATGGCATGCGGATGAGATGAGGGTTAAAGTGAACGGCGGGCTACGCAACCTCTGGAATCTTATGGATGATGATACCCGCTATCTTATAGCTGTTCAAATGACGAAACGCAAAGGAGCCCGTGAAGCAAAACAGCTGTTAACGAATGGTCTTAACAGGACTGAACGTAAGCAGTTAGCGCTCATCTCTGATGGGCTGAACTCGTACCAGCGAGCTGTCGGAGATTTGCAGAATACCGATACGCGCATCCGCATCAAGCATATTTCGGACTGTGGACTGGTGAAGCGAAAGAGCAACAACAGATTAGAACGATTCAACGGCACTCTGAGAGAAAGGGTGAGGCTGATGCGCGGCTTGGCTAATGATGAATCCTCAAAGAGGTTTGCAGAGGGCTATGCCGCATACTACAACCACGTAAGGCATCACACAGCGCTCCATGGTAGGACTCCTGGGCAAGCGGCAAAGACGTGGCGGCCAACAGGCGGCAATCGTTGGCACTCCCTCATCAAAGCCAGCCTCGATCAGCGCCATAACGAACTGAGGAACGGAAACCGACATCGAAAATACCGCCAGCGCTCCGATGAGTAGAATACAAGAATCCGAAACGAAATCCTGCTAGAAGCGAAGCATCTATGGCACAAGTCCACAGATGAAACAGTAAACCCGAAATCGATGTGTGTAGAAAATAAAGACCATTCAAGAAACAAGCTATCTTTCAGCAAATGAAGTCCAATCTACGACAACGGAACCCTGTTGGCACTGTAGTCGTAGACTGGACTCAGAGCAATGCTCTATAGGGTGTTTCTCCCGTGGACTTCGTTGGTGCGTCCAAGCCTATGTAAATATCGCTGTTTCCTTCTTGGACTTTCTACGTTGAGAGAAGGCTATCCAATCACCTACCGCGCGCTTGGCACGCTCAAGCGGCCCCCTAGGATCTTGGGCTCCTTCAAAGTCTGAAGCACGATATTCCATTATCGCCATATACATGTACGCAGGCAGATTCTTGGCGCTCTTGAAACCACGCACCTGTCGACGTTTCAGGTCGAAGCGGCTATGGAAGCCATCCGTAACGGATGTTACTCTTGGCGCCTTTTTTGTCAGCCTGCCTTCGCGTTCTAGTTGCTTGTCAACTCGGAAGTGCGTGAGCAGTTCTTCCGCATCGCTAAGTATGCTTCTGACCGCGGCGTTCGCATTTTGCATCATTTGTTCGGCCTTCGACTTCTTCTTGCCTTGGTCTTGCTGACGTGGAGCCCACTTCTTCGTTCTTATCTCGGATAAGCAGTCCAGTGCAGTGTCCTCACTTTGCGTCCAAAGGAAACTATAGATCAGCCTCTTCAACCTTCGAAGTTCTTTGGCGAGTTCAGGGTCTTCGGACTCGAGATCCTCAATCTTTCCGTCCGAAAGAAGACGGTCAATCTGCCATTGCTTGTGAAGGACGCACAGTTGGATTGGAACGCCGGGGTAAGTTGTTATGACGGCACTTCGCAGCGTCGGGTTGTCGTCGATAACTATCATGATTGGGCGAAAGCTCAAGGTATCCCTGAGCTCTTGGACGAACCGCGCAATGGGACCTAGGGTGTGCTCGTTAAGAACTACCCTTGCGTGAGGAATGTCCTGCGTCTCTGTTTCGAGCGCAGTCAGGAGAACTCTTGATTCACACTTGAGTTTCACGGTGGTTCCATCGAGTTCCAAGAAAAGAGTTCCCCATTCAGGCCGTAGCTCGATTGAGACTTCGATCGGCGTCTTGCAGTTCGCCGCAGCGTGGGTTACAAACTTGTATGCTGTTTTTGTTCCAACGATTTTCCTTTCAGGGCCACGGCGACCCACACGCCTGTAGCTGCAGCGGCCGTGAAAGTAGTTATCGATAACTTGCCATACTACTTCATCGGTGTAGCGGGATCTGAGACCCGGAATCAGTTGTGATTCACGAAGAAGTGGGTCAGCTGAGAAACGTTGACGGCAAGCAGAACATGAGAGACGCTGGACTTTCTCGGATCCTCGCTTATAGAACCCCCTCTTGATTATTGCTGATGAGGCCGCAACAGTTAACAAGTGGACGTATAATTCACTGAAGGGATCGGCGGTCAAATCACTCACGTTCCACAACGCGTACCCTGCTGAGTTTGTGAATCAAAGCGTAGCTCCCATGAATTTCGAATACAGTGCCATCAGGGAAAGCCACAAATATTCTACATGTTTCTGGACGGCTACCTACCTTCGGGTTATCACGATGGCGACACTTGTGTCCCTTAGAACTGTCTTCAGAGACTTCAAATTCCGCGGATGTCTTCTTCCCGCCCGCGGCTGCTATGGCGTCTTTGCCTCTATGGCTTTCAGGCAACTCAGGTTCCTCATCCGTAGGCGAGAAGTTTGCTGGTGGCGGTAACTCCAAGCGGTTGCATGATTCTGGCTGATCTGCGTTGCGTACTGAGTCGTCAGATCGCAGTCTAGCTTTCGGCGCAAGAACATCGACATCCGCTACCCCAGTACCCTCAACTGTTTTCCCCTCGTGTGGATTGCGCAGGAGCCTTGTTTGCGGCCGAACATTGTCGACCGTCTCCACTCTGCCTTCTCTGCAAAGTTCTCGAACCGCTTGGCAGGTTGTGTTCGTCTCGACCCTAGCGGGTCTGTCCATTGGATGTGCAATCTGTTCAACGGTCTTGTTTTCATCCGCAAATTGCGGCGCAGAAAAAGCAGGGGTCTTCAAGGCGAAGTAGCGGCCGTTACCGTCTGAAGCTAGTTTGCCTTCTCCCAATAGCTCCCTGACAACTCTCCGCACAGTGTGTTCGTTTAGCTTAGCCTCAGTGGCTATTTGCTTCGGGGTCAGAGGCTTTTCTGCAGCCTCGACCGTCTTTAGTGCTTTTTCCTTCACAGTTTCCCGATTGGACTCAATCAAATTCGATGCCCCGTACCTCACGTATCAAAGTTCGTCTCCGCTCGTTGACATGGCTTGGAGACGCGAGATCTCAAGATCCTCACGGACGAAGCGCTTGTAGTACTCGATGACCGCCTGAGCTACAGCGGATGCGTAACTCGAGAAGACTCTGCGTTTGTTGACCAATTCGTCGAGGGCTTTTGCAACGTCACCCCGAAAGGTTTTGCAAACGTGACATCGGAATTGCTCATCTGATTTCTTCATTATGCATCAGCAGTTATTACGCGCATGATAAACTTTAACTGAGCATGAGTACAACTGAGTACACCAGTGAATCCAGCATGAAATCCGCGCTATCTGAGCTCCACTGCAAAATTCTCAGTGAGCTCGCCTTAATGGAGCTGTCGACGAGCGATCTCATTTCTCGTGTTCACGCAAACCGGACACGGGTCTTCGACACATTGAAAGAGTTGCTAAAGCTAGGTCTTGCGCAAGCGTGGACGGGCCCTCATAACCGCAAGACGTGGTTTTTGACGCCGAAGGGACGGCGATCCGCAGAGTCGCTTCCCGCCGAGTACTCCCAGAATGTGCAGTTCACGGTGCTCGGTTTCGATTTAGGGTCGCCGGGCAAAGCGAAGTTAACTCTTCGACTACCGAGTGATTTCAGCGTAGTCGCTCGACAACACGTTATTGATAGCATTGCACCTGTCATCCAAAAACTGGGAGCTGCGTTGACGTATGGATACCTTGATGTCACTGGGTGGCACGAGTCTACTGCTCTTAATGCCTCGATCTCTCTACACGTTGAACCCAGTTCCATAGCCCCTGAGTTAGCTAGACTCCGCAAATCGCTAGAAAGAATAGTCGAAAGAGCCAACGAGAGGTTCCGAGAGTGGCGGACCGAATATGAGCGCCTATACAGGTCTTTCAACAATCAAGGGAGTGGGGATGTTCGGACCCTCGTCGCATGCAAGCGCATGCTACATCAGTACTTCGCCGCAGAAAGTGTGTTCGTTGAAGATGAACTTAGAAACTTTGGGATCGAAACAGACCTGCTGAGCTATGCCGCGATAAAGTCTCCAGTTCTTCCAAGGCTGCAGCCGTTTGAGGTTTCCATCTCCCCTGCGGTGGAATTGATATCTCCACCAAAGGAAATTCGTTTCGGCAAGTTTTGGATCAATGACAGGGTCGTTGACCTCGCTACGCGCGGGTTTGTTGCAGATTTTTTGCAGCTAATCCGAATGGAGCCGATTTGGTCGTGGATCGAACGGAATAGGAAGATGTCAGCTTCTGACTTGTGGTTTTTCCCAATTCCCTGGAGCGAGATGGGCGTGCCGCATACAGGGGGGAAGCATATAGGTTTCTTTGATGAACGACTGGCGTTAGAAGGCCTCTACGGCGGTCTGTTTTACGTGAAAAAGCAAAAGCCGCGGGTAAACTGGTTCATCAGATACGTTCTCCATAAGATTTCGCGATCCTCAATCAAAGAAGGTGTTGAACATTGGTTTGCCTTCCTTGAAAACGAGATGAGGCGGGATGAGGAGATCCGTACCTCAATCGGCGGTCTTCACGAAATTGACGATATAACGATAATTGAAACATACATCCATGTCAAGCAGGAGCTATGGTCCAGCGAATTGCCCTCCGACCTCGCGAGGGTGCCAGCTAGATTCGACCCTAAACGCCCTCCATATCTAAGGATTATCTACGACCCCATAGATGCGGGCGAGAAGTTGACAAATGAACAATATGTGATGGAAAAGAGCGCGGTCAAGAAATTTTTGGGTATCGTACAGCGGGTTCGGAGGTCGAGGAGATTTGGCTCAGCATCAGCGTCCTACAGAGTTGCGCGGGCAATGCTCGAAGTCAAGGAAGAGTATGAGCAACGCAGATCCGGCGGATGGAGTCCAGCGATGGCTCTCGATGACGCGGTCTCCGTTGTGATGACGAAGCATCGAGATGAGTGGTAGCCTAGAAGACCTAGTCTCTTTCTTTTGATATCCCTCCTCCTTACCAGCGCGAAGGTTGCTAACACAGTTCCAAGAAAGGTCTAAGTTTTGACCTCAAGTCAAAACTGTCGTAGTCGCCCTCGACTCGTATTAGCTTAATGTTGAAAGCTTTTGGCTCGTAGATTTTTCGGGAGAAACTATTAGTACCGTTCTAGCATAGTCCGCGTACCTTTGAGGGTTTCCAAGCCTTGCTCCAAAGCTTTTACACTCTATGATTAGCAGAGGGTGCTCGAAATCCTTCTTTGCACGGAGGAACATTGCTTCTTCTCTGTCGGCGATAGAGGATGTTGTCTCTACTTTGTATGCTTCTTTCTCGGTTGGTGCTGGACCTAAGCCATACTCTGCAAACATTTCTCCGTCGCAGTATAGGCGCGCATATTTGCCAAATTCTTCCCTGTACTCGAAGCGCCCTCTGCGGACAACGATGTCTGGTCTTAACCCCTTCACGAGGCTCTTGTCAAACCAGAAAGCTAGTTCTAACGCATCCTTTGAGATCACGAGGCTGGGCAGCAATGTAAGCCCCATTCTAGCAAGCGTCTTGTGTGAATTGATAGCGGCGAATGGCAACAGGCCGGTGGATCGGAAATCTCCGCGGGGGAATGGTCTCAGCCCGGGTTGCCTAATCCCTACCTTGAGGCTCGTCGGCGCTAGCTTTAGCGCCGAATTGTACAGGACAAAATATTCGAAAAGGTCGGATGGTCTGGGCTTGTATTCAGCATACCATAGCTCCGCACCATACTTCTGAAGCTCAATTTGAATCTCCCCAAGCCTCTTCTTGAGTTGCTGGATTTCCTTCCATGCTATAGGCAATTTCAGGCACTCTACAAACTAGTAGAAGGAGAAGCTATCAAGGCTTTCGCGACAGCGCTATGTCATCTATGCCCGAAAAACACCGCCAATATTGAGTGTCAAAGTCATCCATCGCTCGCATCACTAAGATGATAGATCAAAAACGTCCATATTCGACATTGAAAGACAAAAGAATAGTGCCGTTAATAGTTACACTTGCCCTATCTTACTTTCATCCGCCTCGAATCTCAAAGTGAGCAAAGACTAAGTAGGATTTCAACGAGATTCGTCAAAAAGTTTAGAAATTTTTATGCATTCAACTTTCTGCGTCCATGCGTGCGGGTCTGTTATAAGCTTCACTAGCTCATTGGGCGTCAGAACTGCAACGTTAGATAGTCCGAAGCGCTTTTTGATTTCCGTTAAACTCAGAGGCTGGAGAACCGAGTATACTAATACCGGCACTAAATTACTACAATCGTTTACACCAAGATTTCTAGCTACATCGGGGTTAGATGCTATGCATTTAGCCTCAAGAAGTATTTCCTCCGCATCTTGTTTGTTTTGCTCGATCCTTCTCTCTATTTCCTTTGTCGGAAATATGCACCACATTTTTGCTGCTGAGGATTTAGGCAGGTCCTCCATGCCCCCTTTGCATGATACGGCGAATGCAAAATCTTCTCGGACTAATATTTTATCTACCTCAAAGCCATCCTTTCTCCCTTTCAGTCTTCTTAACCACGGAGTTATTTTGGGATAATCTTTGAGCCAGATCTGTTGTTTACCGAGATTTTTAACTCCAGTCACTTGTTTGATCTTACCATCCACATAATCCTCAAACAGGCGCTTTCCTAGATAATCTCTGAACATGCCTGAAATTCTAGTCTTGGGGTTCTTTAACAAAGGCCAAACCCATTCTCCGAAATGGACGTTATTAGGATAAAGTATCCATCTAGCCAAGATGTACTTGCCCTTCTTTACGGGCATCAATGGAGACCTTCGCAGGTTCCGACCCGACCTATATTCCAGCTCATTAAGCAACTTGATGGCCTTGGCACCGTCCCGCATATTATGCGTAAACACCTTCAGTAAAGACCCCTTACCTAAACTGGTTAAGGCTGACTTTGCATCTTCAGCTAGATGCTCCAAGTATTCCGAAGCACGCCTAAAATCTTCGAATTCTACTCCGTAGCTCTTTCTGAAATCCTCACTCAAACTCTGGCATATCTTGGTGTCTTTCCAGAGCCTATCATTGAACCACTCACTCCATTCGTCGAGATCCCTGCTGACAGCTACCGAGTCAACGTATAGTTGAAAAAGTTCGGCTTTCTCTTCATCCGCCTCCATAACAGGCTTAGGTTTCCCATTCACAATTTCTATCTCATCGACGTAATCATTCTCAAGTATATGAAGCCATTTTGCCATGTCAGTGCAGCTCAGGGTGAAATCAATAAACTCATTCGTATCCCCCAGCGCTTTCATGAATTCCACTTGTTCTGCAGGTTTGAGCGGGAGTGCATCAGTCAGTAGGTCGTTTAAGACCGCTGTGAACCCTTGGGAGGCTCTGAACCAGGTCGGATTGACAACGTTGTAAGAGGAACCAGAAGGCCGGTAGGAGATGTCTGATTTAGTAAGAGCTGCGAGGATATTGGCATAAATTATGCTAAGAAAGACATATTCGGATTCCTTGCCTTTTACCATTTGCTTGATTTTAGACCTCACCCTCACAAGGTGATAATTAGCGGCATCATATACATTTTGCCTGCCCTTTACAATTCCTTCGAATGTCTTGAAGTCCATCCTGAGACCATTGAACAAGAGTTGAGTTAAGATGACTTGTTAATCTAGTCTAACCCAGACTAGAGAAGATGATGCGACTGAGAAAGACTGCTGCGACATTTACAAGAAAGTCTTCTACGACTGACTGTCTACATTTCTCAAAATCTGATGATCCTTTTGGATTAGAAAAGCGAAAAACAGACTTCCGTTTTCCTCAATGCCTAGCATCTGATCGGGCTCGCTTTTTGTGTTTTTCCTTAGATGAGTCTCTAGTACGAATCTTATACCGGTTTCTACTGCTCTTCGGCGACTCTATTTGAGATAGAGCTCTAAACGCTTCTAGGGCTTCATTAGTATCCGAAATGTCCCCCCGAAGATTGACCTCGGTTTTATCCCTCTTAAGTATGATGCATCTTCTACTCTTATTTCGGAGCCATTGTTCTAGCAGGGAAGAAATGGCTTTGAAAACAACCACTGACGCTGGCAGCGAAATAGCTAGCGTTATAGCAGTTGAGGCGGTAAGCTCTTGAAACCCTCTCATTATTCTCGAGCATATAATGCCAAGCCCCACCGCTGTGAGGATGAGTAAAGATGTGACTAGTACGCCACATGGACGATATCGGACCAACTTGGGTCGTGTATACTATCGCATGAGAATTCTTCTAAAAACAATTATAGCAATCTTACAGATCCAATAGCCTTAAGACGCTACTCAGATGCTTGTCATACCTACATAGTCGCCCTGTACTCGAACTAGTTGCACACGTGATATGTTTCTAGGGTCGATTATGATCCTTTGTCTTGTCTGCGAAAAGCGCTTGTCCAAGCATAGCCGCCCTGAGAGTCATCTTGACTGACTTGCGTTTTACTACGAACAACTTGAACATATCGACGGCGGTAAGGTGCTTACTTACACTCTTCTTTAACGCTGCATCATCAACAAATTGCTTCAGGAGCTTCGATGGAAGGCGATTCTTGTATTCATTAAGCCCGCTGTTCTCCTCTATAGGAACCCACACCTCGTGCAATTGTTCTAGCGGGTCAAGACCCTTTTCGTGAGCGATACTCTGTGCAAGACTAAATATGGTCTGAAAGAGCAAGTACTGAGGGTTCGCTTCTCCCTTCTCGTTTGTTGGCTTCGTCCAGGGTAACAACGGCTTCCGAACTCCGCCCGTTCGAACCGTCTGCAGCCTTGGGTACCCCTCATCTTTTATGTCTTCCTCACCGTAGTCACTTGGCGTTCTCTCAGACATAGGTTTAACGTAGTAAAGTTCTACACTTGAGAATACGTTTGATACGTTGATCGCCGCGAAAAGCCATTCCTTCGGTGCAGAGGTGAGATCGATAAATGCTTTTGCTTGACCCCGGGAAGTCTGGAAGAAAGCACACAAGTTCTTCAAGAGCCATCCTGTCAAATACTCTTCTTCATTGAGGGGTATGACTGCATCTTCACATACAACATCGTATTCACCTGTTTGTTTCCAAGTTTGCAGTACGTAATCTCTTAGTTTGTCCACGAAATTTGCCTTGTAAGATTGATTGCGTTCAATCCAGTCTTGCCCCGCGATCAGAACCACTTTGACCTTAGTTTGCTTCGCCTCGGGTTGCCTACCCAGCACGAGATCGATGCCTGTCCTGACTCTTCCAGTGTAGATTCCAGTAGGAGCTAAAACAAGTAATTCAGTTAGTGCCGGTTCTTCATCACTATGTAGCAATGTCTCACACTATGTAGGGCTAGGTAGAAATATAGTATTAAAACTTTGCAAATATTCGGCGATCACGACCACATTGTCAGAATGAATTGTGAGGTTTCTTAAAAGTCTAGTTTTATTTGGAAATATTGTGCAAGTCACCGAAATTGCATTACCAAAGTTTTAAGAATGCTGGTAGTATAATCCTACTAGAGTGAAGTTTCTTGGAAGATACGAAAGCCCTTGAGGAGAAGATTCTCATCGACCTGAAGACTCACCCGGAAAAGCGCATGTCCTTCGACGAAATCATCGACAGCTTTTACAATCGGAATCCTGGGGACGCCCTTCATTGTGGTAACTCACAACCCTCAGGTTGCCAGCCGGATTTCGCCGTTCGAGATATCATTCGCGCGCTGAATAGCCTCGCAAGAAGAGGACTTGTAAGACGGTTCCGAGCCAATCGCTACGGAGAGGATCAGAACCACTACAGTCTGGCCAAGTAGTGACGAACCTATTCGGAACTACGCAAACCTGTGCATAATTAGCTAAAGCCGCAAAAGTATCTGCGTTGCTAAGAGAAATCAAACTAGAACCAGTGACGGAAAACTGGTGGATATCAAGATGTTTCTGGATTTGCAAAGAGGTCTATCCTGAACACTTAAGAAACCTCACAATTCATTCTTGCGAACAGCTTGCCAGAATCTACTACATAGTGCTTTCTTACTTTCAGTGAGTGGATGGTGCTAACTATTCAGTATCCTAGACTTCGTTCATTAAGAAGTTGAAGACCTTGAATGAGTATCTTTAGAAACACTATAAGTTGCCCAAGATGGACATTTTGCTTTAATTTGAGAACGTGGACGTAATCATTTGTGATGTGGATTGGAGGAGACCACAGGCCACTTTTGTCCCAATTGCCAGCAGAACTCAATGAACATATACTTCGCCGATAGTTCTGATGCCCGCGTATGCGCTTTCTGTCTGAACTGTAAGTGCAAGTACTACTACAGGGAAGGTAATCTCGTTCTTACGCAGAGATGAATCGCTTTGATAATAATTAGATACTGCAGTAGATGCCGAGTTGATGTTCCTCACAGTATAACCCTAGAACGGGACATCCAGATTGACTGTTGTATGAGTTGTGGATTTGTAACTAGTTCTGACTACGACAAGGTGAAAGCATGGATTAGAGAGATTGCGAATCTTTTAGACAGGCGACCGGAGATGAGAGATCATAACGCAAGGCCGCAAAAACGGTTGGCATCAAAAACGTTTGACTTAGCAAGTGCAAGTCAGGTCATGGAATTGGCTGCAAATAATGTGGACAAAATGTGAGGTTTCGGACTTTGGGAAAATGTCCCAACTGTGGTAAGGAGACTATTCCGCTTAACGAGAGAGAAGATATCTGCCTCAGATGCAAAGATGGGCTGGCTTGGATCTGGCGGTTGCGTAAGCCTCGGATCAAGTCCCATGAGTCGGAGGGTCACGAGCCTGCTATGGAAGAGATGGCTGAATGTGGAAGAGGGTGTGGATGACTAAGTGTTCAATAATGAAAGCGTTAGCGAGGTGAAATCTACGGAGAAAGCGATTCAAACTGAGATCGGCCCGGGGACCGAAGGCAAGTTCTACACGTTGTTCATTGACGACAAAGAATACCATGTCGAGAAGTCGGAGCTCACCGGCGCGGAAATTATGGATTTGGGAAACATTCCGCACGAGGTCGGACTCATACTGATTCAAGAGGATGGCACCCAAGTCCAAATCAGGGAAGACGAAGTTATCGATCTGAAACCAGGCCGACGATTCAAGAAAGCTCCCCGGTTCAAGAGAGGATAGCGTTTGCTGGACAGACGCAGGCAGGAAATAGAGCTGCTTCGAAACAGGTACGGCCCATTTACACATAGCGAAGGCCTAGACTGGGTAAGGTTTAATGAATTTCCTCTCCCGCCCGGCTGGAACCGAACTGTTACGTCGCTTCTCGTAATCATACCGCCTGGCTACCCAGTAACACCGCCTGATAACTTTTACGTTGCCAGCGGCCTACGTACGGCTTCCGGAAACATGCCATCGAACTACAGTGAAGGTCACAGCCATCTCGGCGAGCAGTGGGGTCAGTTCTCATTTCATGTAGAGAGCGGAGAATGGAAACCGGCAGCCAACCTCTTGCTAGGTGACAACTTGCTCACTTTCATGCTGGGCGTCGAGCGCAGACTCAAGGAGGCGAACTAGACTGAATCGCCTGGTTATGAGCAAGAATCTCTGGCAGACGACCTGCCGTCATCTATTGGGTTGTGATAACGAGCGCTTTGCCTTCTTGCTATGCGGTATAGCTGAGGTCGGCGGCGGCTTAACCTTCTTGGCAAAAGATGCTATTCTGATTTCGGATTTGGAAGTCGAACGTGCGAGCGACGGGGGCTTGCAGGTTAGCCTCGACGCGCTACTCAGGGTGACTAACAGGGCTAGGGCAGAACAGCTCGCTATCGTAGAGGCGCACAGCCATTCTGGTACGTGCAAGCCGACCTTTTCTCTACTTGACATTGACGGTCTGAAGGAGTTTGTCCCGTATATTCTGAAAGACATTCCTAGCATGCCATATGCAGCTACAGTTTGGAGTGGGCAATACATCTACGGTGTATGCTGGAAAGACTCATTCGAAGAAGAGAAGCCCTTGAGTGAGATCCGTATCGTTGGTGATAACATCATCAAATTGTTTACAGCATCGACGGCCGCCGGAATTGGCAAACAGAAGGAAAAAGAAGCCAAAGATAGAACGGCTAGACAGATTCTGATGATTGGCCGCGAGGGCCAGAGGCGAATCGAAGAAACTCACGTAGCGATCATTGGTCTCGGAGGAATAGGATCCCAAGTCGCCATACAGCTAGCATACTTGGGTGTAAGAAATTTCGTGCTTGTTGACTTCGATAGGATTGAGGCGACCAATCTGAACAGACTACTCGGCGCTGGTCCGGAGCAAATAGGGATGACCAAGGTCGAGATTGCCAAAAGGATGATTCAGTCTATTGCAGGCAAAAGGCGCGCGAACGTGATGACGTTCGAAGCTGACTTAAGGACCATTGCAGTGCTTGATACCATAAAACAGGCGGATGTGATTTTTGGTTGCGTGGACAATGATGGGGCGCGCCTGATACTCAACGAGCTAACGCTTGCCTACCTAATTCCGTACATAGACTGCGCAGCTGGGATAAACGTACAAGATGATCGTATAGTGGAGGCGGGTGGGCGTGTGGTCGTTATTCACCCGGATGGCCCTTGCCTGCTTTGTTGCAACGAGATCGAAAAAGCAGAAGCCTCGGACTATCTGGCATCGCCGGAAGACCTTGAAGATAGAAAGAAGAGGGGCTACGTCAGCGGGGCGGACATACCCTCCCCTTCCGTTGTGTCGTTAAACGGAATCATTAGTTCCGTAGCCGTAACTGAATTTATGGCTCTTGTAACTGGGTTAAGGCCTGCCCAAGTGTACACCTCCTATAATATGCTTCAGCAGTGCATGGTGACTCGATTGGTTAAGACCGATCCAGAATGTGTGGGCTGTTCGATCAAGGGGATAGGCGATGGATCCAACATCTCTAGGTACGCTAAAAAGGTCGCAAAGAAAGGCTCCTACTGGGCACGCCTATTCAGAATTCTACGACGTGACGTTTCGGGCGGTGGAAGTTGAAGCATAACATAGAAGCGCTACTTCTGGGCCCAACTCTCATTCTGTCAAACTTCGCGATCAAGCATGAAGACCAGAATGACTGCGTCGATGAGTTCAGGGATCAGAACGAGCTTGCAGACCTTGAAGCCATTGGCAAATGTCAAACGATGGACTCTGGAAGGAGGTGATTGACTTATGCATCGCGCAAAACAAGGAAGCGCTATTGGGCTGGTGTTCGTTTGTTTGATTCTTTTCACAGCTACGGTAGGAATGATACTCGGATATTGGATTCCTAGTAGTGGCGATCCCGGGAGCCCGCCGAATATCCCTCTTCGAAATGAGAAGACCGCTCATGTCCTAAGAACGAGAATCGACGGGACCGACTGCTCTCTCTGGGATGTCAGAGACAATCGGACCGGTCTTCTGAAATTCATGGTGTTAGTGAACCCTGTCGATGGAAGACCGATTCGCGACCCCGGGATTCAATCGAGAATCTTCTCTGTGAGGTTGGCTCTGCAAGCAGCATACGTAGTGAAATCAATAAGTGATGAAGCTAGCAAAGCTGAGGAGATTGCAGCGAACATCGGAAGGCTTGGAAGCGCAGCGATATCTATAGCCGAATTTGCGGGCCAAAACTCAGTAGCAAAGAACCTTAGGGAATTCAGCGCATCAATGGAAGAAAAGACGCAAACAGCACTAGCGGTAGCGGCCACTGTTAAGGGAAGCAGAGAATATGCTGAGCGTCTGATTAAAGATCCCAGTGAAGAAAACGCGGACCTTTTCTTGGCAAGCCTTGGAGCCTCTGCTGCACTAACGTTCTCGCAACGAGCAGCGTTTGTCTACTTCATTATCTCGAGCGCGCTCCAGCAGATAGGAACGTCGCCAAGGCCTTGGCTTGAGATGTTCTACAACCACGTGGCCAAAGGAACTAAGCCGACGATCGCTCTTCTTGAAAGTACCTTTGGAGCATACGAAGCGTCTATTACCTCAACCGAGTTGACTGCTCGCGGAGTTTACTAGGCAATCGAAGAATACCTTGTGGCCTAAGTCCTCGCCTCAATGCAAAAGACGAGTTCTTATCTCAGGCAAAACCGGTCAAGGCTTGCGTCAAAACTCTTGCCGTTGGAATAATCAGAAGTCTCAAAGCTATCTGTGTGTTGTGAGCTTTCACGGGGAAAGTTTTTCGAAAAAGCCCCTGACATGCTTCTCGACGACTGCTGCTGGGTTTAGATTCTTTGTTTTCGATTCAATCATTGCCTTCAAGTCGTCATCGCAAAGAAACACGAATAGCTTTCCTTGGCTTCTGTATATTTTTGCGGCTTCTTTGCCAATTTCTTCAGTCGGTCGTCGACGGGCTATCACTAGGCAGAGCTTTCCTAGTTTGTGCAGATATTTGGTCATTGTCCACAGTTCACTCGGTTGTAAGTCTTCCACATAGTTCTTGCAATCTACGATCACGTCAATACTCTTGAATCTATCCTGCAAGTAACCCCAGAAGCCGCCAATGCCAAACGGGATACGCAGTAGAATGTCGCGCCTCTGAGATCCGTTCGCCGTAGATACCTGTTTAAGCAGTCCTTCCAGAGGAGGGATTAGCGTGTACTCTAGAATATCGGCTACCGTGTCCTGATATATTCGCCATTCCATTTGACCAGGCTTACAATTCGCCAATCGCTCAATTAGATCATTCGCCACTCCTTTGTCCCTAGAAAGTAGTAGCTGTGAAGCATTTCCTTCGCTTTCGATTTTCTTTGCCCAGCGATAGTTCTCATAAATTGAATCTTTCGAGATGTCCGCTATCCGATGCATAAAATATTCGCCGATTCTCGGGAAACGATGTATATTCTTCTTTGCTATGTCCCAATGGAGAGCGTAACGGGGTCCTCGCCTCACTCGAAAACCTCTGTCGGTTCTTTGAACATCTATGGCTCTGTCGCATTCGCCGATATGCAGATTGGCATGAAATTCCGGAGCCTCTTCATTCACGTCGGCAATTCTGAAGGGCCCCTTACCTTTGTCGGCCATCCGAAGAGGATAGCTTCGCCACGAAGGTTGTTCAACGATCATTTGAAACTCTGCAGTCAGTCGGCGGACGACGTTCTTGAAATCGTTGAGCACCTTGTAGTCCCTTTGACGCAAGAGCGCAATCATTCCATCTAGAATGTTTATGTACTGGAACTGGGGCCGACCCAGAGTTTTCCAAATCCGGAAGATTTCTGGCCAAAAGTGCTGGGGCCATTTACAAAGCAATTCATTTATCTTCAATAGCTTAACTTGTTTACTTAAGCGGGATTCATCGATGTGCTTTAGAACTTCTTCAAAGAAATGTTCTCTCTCCGTCTTAACACTCGATTCCTTGCGCTCACACCTATTCAGTAAATTTAAACTATCGTTCCACGATTCGTTTTCCATGTTTGATCACGGATGCTGAACCGGTCATATCCGGTAATCCACCACCCGTGTCCGGCAAAATCCAATCATCGCAAAAGCTCAGTCGATTATGAGTATGAAGATTATTCTTAAAAGCTATTGTTGACAAGAAAACTCAAAATTTGGGCGAGCCCTTTGACATGAATGTGTAAAAGAGCAACCCTGCCTCTACGCGATTAACGCAGAAGAATTAAAACCGCCAGAGCTTGTAGATTAGGTTGAGAAATCGGAGGCGCTCTTGAGCGATGTCTGGAGGATCGATACATTATGCACTTCTGAGCGTCTTTGACAAGACTAGGATAGTTGAATTTGCTAGGGAGCTTCAGTCGCTTCGGGTAGAATTGCTGCCCACAGGAGGCACGGCGAGACTACTCTCTCAAGAGGGTATCAAGGTTGAAGAAGTTGCAGAATACACAGGCTATCCTGAGATCTTGGAGGGCAGAGTCAAGACTCTGCTATGCGATTCTGCAGATTGCACTAAGTTGATTTACCGCTCAAGTGCAAGCTATCTTGGAGACGAAAAGAATGTCGTTCAAAATTAAGGTGGACACCAGCGGCTTAGACTTCGATCTTGCAAACATAACGGTCAAGCTGAACTGCCCTGAATGCCAAGCACTCAACACGATCGCTCTAGCGCAAGTACGGCGCGAAGAAGTCATAACTTGTGTGGGTTGTCATAAGACCATTAGGTTGGTCGACAAGAACAAGAGCGTTGCCAAGGCCGTATCTAACTTCAACGACGCGCTAGATGATTTGAGAAGGAAGCTGGAACACCTAGGCCGCTAAGGCCGCGAAGATTGAAAGCTGGTCAAGGGCTGGCTGACATAAGCTACGATAGATGGGTAACCCCTTTAGTTGCGAGGTGAGTTTATATTCCGGATCATTTGTCAAATGTTGTTTTGACCCCTCAAAAATACAGTGGGAGCAAAAGAATATGGTTAGCATTGATGTGATTCATCAAGATTCACAATTAATTTACAAAGACCTTGTGGAACTTATAAAAATACCAGGGCCCTCGGGTTCATGTGCACAATTGGGAAGCAATCTTTCTAGCATCGGTGAAGAATTGCCTATGGCACGAGAAATAAGGAATATGGTAGCAGAAATGGAACGTTCAGACGAAAATATAAGAATAAGGGTTATCGAACATCATGGAAACATAGTATTGGCCGGTGGTTTGAAATCAGAATATCCGAGTAAGGAGAAAATTAGAAATATTCCCATAGCTCTCGGAGCGCATGCTGATGAAATCACATTTTTGATTACCAATAAATGGCACCAAGATTCAAGAGTTCTGCAACCCTTATGCAGCCCACCGTCTGCGATCTACAAAATAAAGGGTCACCCATTTATCCATGAAGAAGCCGAGATTCTAGGTTTTAGAGAAGGAAAATTGAAAACGATAGGTTTTGGAAGATTCCATGCAGTTAGAGAGAGAATTACGGATAAGGAACCCCCCCCAATTTACCGATTGGACATATCTATTAAAAATTGAAAAAACGATAAATGGCGAAAGACCTAAGGTGGGCGATGTCGTAATTCAAAACTATGGAACTTTTGATTCTAAGAAAATTAACGCGAAGGCTTTAGATGACAGGGTCGGGACCGCAGTAGTTCTTCATGCAATGAAATACTTGTGTAAAGAAAATATACCGGTAAAATGTATTTTGTCTGGAGATGAAGAAGGCGTAGGTCTTGATGTTTCTTGGGCAAGACTAATACTACCCACATATCGAGATTACTGTCAGAATGATGTTATTACGCTCCTTTGTGATGGAGTAGATGGAAGAAATTTGCTTGAATTTATCGACGAGAGAGAAAAGCAACTCCTATCGGAAGCATTACTAATTCCTTACACTAGCCATGGTAAAGGTGGTGGGGACTACCGTCTGTTCTCAGAAATTAGAGACAATGTTATCCCCATTTGTGAGAAAGAGGGCTTTAAGGTCGACGTTACTACAGATTATGTAAGTAGAAGCTTCGACCCTAAAATAATGAATGAGTTTCCACGGATTGTTTTTCTTGACTGGTCAAATGGAGAAGTCAATGATCAATATGCCAGATGCCATTTCAACGAAACGATATTGCTTGAACAAGTATTAAATTTGATTGGCGCCCTATTCTGGACAGTAAAATATTTTTTTGACTTGACCCAAACATGAATTCCAACTAATGTCGAATTTTTTCTATTTCCTCTTTCAGTTTACTAATAATTGAAGCCATTTTCATGGAGGCATTTTTAAGTTCATCAGAAGAAGTACAGGTGATTGAGAAAATATACTCAAAATTATGCTGCAATCCTTCTCCTAAACCAAAATCTTGATACAGCAAGTCTAAATTGTGCTCCTTAGCAACTCTTTCAGCTATGTCATACTCTTTGTTCGTAGTAATGGGAAGCCTTTCAGAAAAGATATCGATGTGATCATAACCGCTATCAATTCTGATGGGATTAGAGGGGCAAAGACCGTAGCGTATTCTCGTTTTTTTCAAAATCTCGTCGGCTTCACAGTTCAGTATCGGCATTTCCATGACCTCTCAAAACTAAATGATCCTTGTCATTCCCTGTGGGGACCAGTAATTGTCTTGAAACTGACATATTGAACACAATTAGGCTGCACCTCAACCAACGAATATTTTATTATTGTTCAACTAAGTTTATAAAGGTAATAGAACAACAAAACCGCTTCGAATCCCCGTGCGTTTCCTGGCAAGGTGTTGCAGAAGGTATGAATGTCATTTCATTCTAGGGAGAAATTCGGAACTTTTCACTTACGCAATCGGGAGATGGTTGTACATTGAAGGTGATGTTATAGTGATGTTTCAATCGGTCTATAGTAGAATTGAAAGCTGATAACTGGATAAGGCTCCTCTGCAGCATAGGAGTTTCAACTACTTTCCCTCTGAGCCGTCATGGTCGAGTACTAATACATGCCTAAAGGCACCAGAATCTGCTAGCTCTGTCACTTAGAATGACTCTGTGCCAGAAGTGTTTTGAAAGGCGTAACCCAACTTCAAAATGAAGGTTTCTTTTCAAGTTCTCTTGAAAGTCTGACTATCTCTTCAATTACCTTGACAAGCTCCTCGTCAATTTGTTCTTTCCTTAGAATGTTGGCGATCCTAGCCCCGTCCAATTCCTTGTCGTACTTTCCCTTGCCATGCCTTCGTAAAAGTCCGTCGAGCACGTAGAATTTGTTCTTCTTTGCTTTGTTTTTATCGAACCATGATTTCACTTCCTCTTCAGATATGTCGAATACGTGCGCTATCGTGGAAGGCTCCAGAAGATACGCCTCAATCTGGGTCTTAGACAGCACAAAGATTCTAGAACGAAGTCTTTCTATCTGGTCGTCCTTAAGCCCAACGTTATCCTTCGCCGACTTACAAAGTTCATCAATTCTCTGTAATCATTAATGTGCCATTTCATCTCGAAAACCTTGTTCTAATTGATACTACTCAACTCATAACTTCTTAAGGTCACGTATCTGAGATTCTAGCGTCACAGACACTCTGAATTATCGAATTTAGATATAGGCTCGAAATGGCTATATCTTGGAAATCAGACCATGTGCCCCCCACGATTCATAACCCTTTACTGGTAAGCCTGCAAATCTTTCAACAACCATTCTTCCAATTTCCATAAGTTCTGTGCCCCTATTTCCTAAAGGTCCTAGGGCTGGTTGTTTTTCATATGGTTTAAACAACACGTCTGCAAAGTTGGTTGTCAGGTTTCGATAGAAAATTCCAATGTAGCCCTCTTGATTCTCCGCCTTCTCCTCGAGGTAGGAAACAAGAATTAAGTCACCAGTATTTATTGGTGGAATTTTGCTTCCGTCAAGCGGATTACCTTTAATGTCCACTAGATTTTCTTCAAAGAGATGGTGTGCGTCGATAGAAACTTCCCATGGCCTGAATTCCGCAATCACCTTGACCGGCGAGGCAGAGCTGTCCTTGGCTCCTGCTGTGAAGGCTCTGGCAAACCTTGATTCGCTAGCTCGTATCAGAGGCTTGCAAGCATCAATGTCACATTCCACCCTCATTGTGGGCCTTTCCTTTGTCGGTGCCTCTATCACTTTTCCAGCCATCAGTCTCAAGTACAGGCAGGGTTCACCTCTAAGGCTCGAAGCGATGAAGTCCTCGGCAACATTCAGCCAATCGTCTGAGGTCGGGCTTGTAGTATATTCTTCGATAGGTGGCTGTTTCAGTTTCATCCTTGCTTTCATGAGCCATTCACGGCTCACGGCCTGTATGAGTGATTTAATGCCATTCGGGTCACGTACGTTTCGGAAAGTCACCACGACTCTTCCGTTATCGACTAGCCAAACATCACCTATGGATGATGAAACACCTTGCCGACTTCCAGTGTAGACCCCCACTCCGCTTTCTGCGACAAAAGTGCCGCCACCGTAAGAGGACGAGTCTCTACGCCTATTCATAACCACTACGTCGAATGAGCGTGGGCTTCGAACACCATCAGGAAGGTACGCGATGCCGTTGAGTATCCTACCGTTTTCCATATCGTATGTAAAGCAGCGTAGGTTCGTAATCACCTCTTTTCCGATGGTCTGTCTGTTTATCATTCCACGCGTTTGGTCACGGACCCATAAAGCTCGCTCTTCTCTCATCAAACAAGTTAATCGTGGTTCGTTCCGGATTCGCTTCTCCTGTTTCTGCTCATGTTTCTCTTCAAGCTTAGATGGATTCTGAGACGAAGGAATGAATTTCCTGTCACAATGCAGACAGTACCAAGCCTTTGATTCCTCGAGATATTGAAGTTGCCTCCCGCAACTAATACATGTCATCTTAACCATACACACATCACCTATTCCTATCCTCGTTTCTTTTCTGATATGCCTTCCTACGAGTGTTTCCACCATATTAATTTCCGATAGGACGCTAATTAAAGCAGTGTCACCGAAGAGACCGAACATAACCGCGTTTTCCAAGGCATCGACGCCAAGTCGGAGGGTCTCACGCGTCAAAGTTAATCTGTTTCAAAAAGGATTTAGACCCAAATGGGTATAAATTCCTCCGGCTTGTCACGATTTGGGTTCAGATGAAATATATTCAGAACCTCTTGATTTGAAAGAAGCTCAAGTCGCCTCATTGACTTTCTTAACTCTTCTTTGGGGCTTGCGTGCTATCAGAATAGCCGCAACTGCCACAACTATAACCGCTACGATTGCTGCCGCGTACGGCCAGCTTGTTCGGAGCCAGTCCGACTGTGCGCTAGGTGTTGAAGTTGCGGTAGTTGTTGTTGGAGCCATTATAGATTTCAGAAGATATTTGAAATCTTGAATTACACCTTCGATTTCACCGAACGCTTCTTGGTATCTTCCTTCATAAATTAGATTAATGATCTTATCGCATTCGGATTCAATCTCATTAAGCTTTGATAAACTTTCTT
>Ga0315280_10001605_pt1 | contig 38391 bp, 39 predicted proteins | sample YL17G06_40_MG_FD_203697 | JGI IMG/M metagenome (GOLD analysis project Ga0315280, IMG submission 203697) | Sediment microbial communities from Yellowstone Lake, YNP, Wyoming, USA - YL17G06_40 | ecosystem: Environmental > Aquatic > Freshwater > Lake > Sediment | place: USA: Wyoming | collected... | reverse complement strand
CTGCTCTCACATTCTCGGGGTATGACGGTGTGTAGGTCAGTGTGGAAAGAGACCTTTCCTCCAGAGCGAGTATCATGTAGCCTATTGCCAACCAGGTGCTTTCTGTGGCGTAGGGCATCTTCTGATCGGACAATACGGCCAATAGTATCGGTGCTTCTGTCAGGAATGGCTTCTGCCACGTGATGCCCTTCGATTTGAACCACTGTCCCAGACCCGGTTCGACACTTTCGTGATGGCGTTTCTCTTGCTCCTCGCATGCTTCGCGAATCTTCGCCTTCCTCTCAGGGTCATCAACCAATATGAAACGCCATGGCTGCCTATTGGCACCGGAGGGTGCCTCAGCCGCAACTCTGACGCAGTAGAGAACGTCATCCATGTTTACCGGGGTTACTGCAAATATTCGTGTGGTCCTCCTTCTTGCGGCCAGCTCCACTACGTGCGCTGACAACGATATGCTTACCCCAGTAGACCTGTCGCGATGACCCGATTTGGTCGTAACTGCCGTCACATGTCCTCATTGTCAAAGGCGAATGCTTGAGAGAGATCTTTCAGGCTCGTATTTGACTCCACGAATGGTTCTGGGTGATCCGAGCCTATCCATGAACAGCTCAGTAACGGTGATGCTGCAAGTATTCTGGCCTTCCGGCTGGAATCCGGCTATTCCCAGGATTGCTCTTGCATTTATGTCGACATCCCTTGACTCGCCATAGAATTTCTCTATGACATTCACTATTGAGGAGACCTTTGCTCCGGTCTTCTTCACTAGCTGAGCGACAGCTTTGCGTGTTCTTCCTGTGAAACCCACATCATCGAATATGATTACTCGATCGTTGGGGGCTATCACGCCTTCGGGAACGGCGAAATAGTTCTCAGTTCCCTTTGTTGCTGATCGGACTTTGATGTCTCCTACGACGGCGCCTCTCCAACTCGCGGGCAGCTGCGAATGGGACCTGTCGTAGACCTTCACAGCACGGACGAAATTCAAGCCGGCCATGCTTGCGTAGACAGCTGCTAGTGGTGGTCCTGAAGCCTCTGGCGAGATAACCTTGGTGGCATCTCTGCCCAGCCTAGGCCTGAGCACATACCTGACGATGTCACCAAAGAATGGCGCATCGAAACTCTGGTTCACGAACGGAACATCCAGTCCGCCGTCGCTGAGCACACAGAATTGTTGCGGGTCCCTGAGGTGGACAAGGAGTCGCTCCTCAAGGGTCTCGATTCTCTGCTTGAATTTCGAAAGGAGCGTGACCTCATTCGAGGCCACAAGCATTGAGTCCCCTATCTTCGGGAAGAAAACCTGAAGAGCGAAACCGAGGATTTCAGTTTCCCTGGGCTGTTTTACCAGTTGCTGGTAACGGTCAACCGCAACAACAGAACCGGAGACCTGCGCGGATTCGCTTCGAAAACGATTGATCTTCTGTACGGTTCCCACTTCTCCGCGGATGGCGTCAGGCGCCAGTATGGCATCATCGTTCACTCTCACCTCATCGCCTTCCTTGAAGTGAACAAATCCTGATTCTCTTCCGCCAATCTCAGCCGACAACTCTCTCAACCCATTTGATAGAGTCCTTGCGCTTGTTTAAGAAACTGTTGCGCCAGCAATGCTAGCACCAATGATCCAATGGACATTGATGGTTTGACGAGGCCACCGTTCAGTGTGTAGACTGTGCAGTCTCGATGAAAGTAGCCGGGCAACTTTGACGACGCTGGTGCTGCCCTAACCAACCTTCTTTCCGCAGTTCGTGCAGAAGAAAATGTCTGCAGTCAATGCAGCGCCGCACTGCACGCAGAAGCGTTGACCCTGCACTTGAGCAGGTTGGTAGTCAAGTATGATCTGTTCGAATCTCCATCCGTTGGCTTCAACAAGATCCTTCACGGGGCCACGGATCTTTGTGACATCGAAGTCGTACTGGTAGACCTTGCCGAAGCTAGACGGGTCTGCTGGTTTCTTGAAACCGATGGCTAGCCCCTTCTCTTTCTTGAAGAGGACCTTTCCTTTGAAAGAACTCTTCTCGAAACTCAGCTTCGGCGTGGGCAAGACCCCCGCGCTGCTCTCTTGTTCCTGAATGATCTCCCTGTACTTGACAGTGCGTTCTGGTTCAACCAGCCACATCTTGGCGGCATAGCGTTTCGAGACTTTCTCCTTGGAGGCTATGCCGTAATACTTCGCATCAACGATTGTATGCTCCAAGTATAGGTCACAGTCCTCGCCGGGGCGTATCGTAAACTGCGGATTCGACCCCCCAAGATCGACAAGCTTCTGCTTCAGAGCTTCGGACAATGACTAGGACCGCCGCTCTCAAGAGGCAGAGATCCCATTTAACTCTTGCAGGCGTGCAATTCGACATTGAACTGGGCTGGCTTTCTGATCGAGAGTTCGTGGTCGTCTAGCCTGGGCGCATGACTAGGAATATCCCACCCATTTCCCATATGGCGCCGAGCACAAGCAGCACTACGACGATCACGTAGATTCTGGCGGCGTCCTTCCACGCCGTCTTGAAGGCTGCCCATCTGCTCTCCACGCCGTATCTTCTGGGCAGAATCGGAGCCAGCGCGATGTTGATTCCAGCGGCGCCCGAGAAGACGTAGGCCCCCAGTTCAAGGATCAGTGTTCCAAGGCCAAGCGCAAAAGCCGCGGGTGACACGGCAAGCACTTCTGGGTAGGTTATCCCGATTACAAGCCCTCTCACGAGCGTAATCGCGGCTGTACCAAATGCTCCCAGTAGTGGCACAACTCCAGGGAGTGTCGTGGTCAGAAACGCGCCAATTGACAGATTAACTAGGACTGTGATCAGAATCGCGTTGATCAGTTGTCCTCCCTTCAGGGACTCGATTATTGATGTGAAGGGTTGCTGTGTGAGGACGTCTTCCCCGAGTGCCTGACTTGTCTCAAGAGCGAACGGCGACTTGATGCTAATCAAGTACCAACCAACAAGATATGAGCCGACATAGAGGAGAGCCACTAGGACCAGTAGCGTTCTCATTCTTCTTGCTGGCTGAACAACCTCTGACATAATCCCCAAAGGGTGCACCTCTTCGGTTCCGAGTCTGGCGGTTGTATTTGAGGAATCCGCTTTCTTGAGCAGACCAATCTTTCCGCTCTCTTTCATATAGTAGGTTTCGGCACTACGGTTGTTGGCTGCTGGGTCGGTTCCATGACGGGCCTTCGAGTCGGGATGGCACAGGTCAACCCAACCGTCGGTGACCTCGACGGGAACGCGGAGCTTGTCAAATCCTACATGAAGAAGGCGGAAGACCTCAAAGTCGATCTACTTCTCTTTCCTGAGATGGTAGTCACAGGATATCCACCGCTAGATCTGCTCCCTCCAAGGGAACTCCGAACCGAAGACGGTGAGCTACCCCACGGGCCACTGAGGTTCATCGAGAGAAACAGATTGCTTACGGAACAGCTTGCAGCACAAACGTCCAACATGACTGCTGTTCTAGGGTTCGTCGATCATGACCGCTCGAACATATACAACGCAGCGGCGATCTGCCATGACGGCAGGATCATTCAAGTCGTTCACAAGACGCTTCTGCCAACCTATGATGTCTTCGATGAACTCAGATACTTCCAACCCGCGGCTCAGAACGAGCCGATCTCAATCACAATTGCCGGAAGAAGACTTACGCTCGGAGTCTCGATCTGCGAAGACCTGTGGGATAAGGAACTCGAGTATCAACGCCACGTGGTAGATGAACTTGCAAGAAAAGGCGCCGAAGTCATCGCGAACCTCAACGCTTCGCCGTTCTACGCAGGCAAGCGACTTGTGAGAGAGAAGCTACTACGATCCAAGGCCTTGGCACTGAGACGGCCGTTCTTCTACGTGAACATGGTAGGCGGGCAAGACGAGCTGGTCTTTGACGGACAAAGCCTCGCTGTCAACAATCGAGGAGAACTCATCGGAATCGGAAAGCCATTCGAAGAGGATCTTGTGATGGTCGATCTCGATCTCGAAACGGGCACAGCACCCACGATAGTCATGCCACCCGAAGACAAGGACGAATCCATATTCATGGCGCTGGTCTTGGGCGTGCGCGACTACTTCAGGAAGGCAGGGTTCAAGAAAGCTGTGATTGGGTTCAGCGGCGGAATCGACTCCGCACTCACAGCCGCAATAGCGGTAGAAGCACTAGGACGGGAGAACGTCGTCGGCGTTTACATGCCGTCCCGATATTCAAGCGACCACAGCAAACGCGACGCCGAGCTCCTCTCAAGAAACCTTGGAACCTCATTCCTGACGATCCCGATCGATGAGATCTTCCACGCCTACGAGAAGACACTGGAGAAGTCATTCAAAGGATACCGTGCTGACGTGACCGAAGAGAACATACAAGCCAGAATCCGCGGGAACATGCTGATGGCGCTCTCAAACAAGTTCGGATACCTTGTCTTGACGACTGGAAACAAGACCGAGCTGGCACTGGGTTATTGCACCCTCTACGGAGACATGAGCGGTGGCCTCGCCGTAATCGGTGATGTGAGCAAGTCAGAAGTCTACTCACTGGCCGAATACTACAATCGTCACCGGGGATTCGAAGCGATACCGAGAAGCAGCATCGTGAAGATCCCGTCTGCGGAACTGAAACCGGATCAATACGACCCATTCGACTATGCTGTAGTCTCACCCTTAGTCGATGAGATAGTCGAGAACCGGCGATCCCTAAAAGAACTCGCCGACATGGGGTACGATCACAAACTCGCAGCAGATATCCTGAATCGCATAAGGTCAGCTGAGTACAAGCGCTGGCAGGCTGCACCTGCAATAAAGATCACACGAAAGGCATTCGGAATTGGCTGGCGGATGCCCATCGTCAACCGTTCCAGAGAGGAAACCTAGCTCAAGAGCCGGCTCCTCTCAGAAGCCTAGGCATCAGTGTTTTCCTCGTGCTCGCACGGGCCGTCGTCTGGGTAGAGCCTGCAGTAGAAGGGCTTCGTATCATGAATCATGCATGAGTGCAGTCCAGATTGCCCGTCCTTGCTCAGGAAAGGGCAGCTGCTCGTAACGAAGACTCCGCGTTCATTGTGCGGGTCGGAAGAATCGACCGACATATGCCTCAGGATGTCGGTTCGTCCTTGCATTCTCCAGCGAGCTATGTCCTTGTGGGTTGCATCAAAGGAACCCCAATGAATGATGCAACAGTCTCCAGACCGCTTGCACGTATACTCCTGCAAGAAGTGATCAACCAGAACCCTATGCGAGCGCAGGTGGGCTAAGCAGACGGGGCATCACTATGTGGTTCTTCATTGGGAGCCGCTATCTCAGGGGCGGCGGGAGTTGCGGGTTCCTGCGCACCACATTTGGCAATGTGATCTCGATACTGGTCCAGTCTGACATGCGAATGACAACGTGGACATTCAAGAGCCTTGACTTCGGTTCTGCTTTGTCCTCTGTTTCTGTACCTGCGCCGCGTCTGCTTCACTCTCAAAGGGCCTTGGTGAGAGCGGTCAGTATTGAAGCTACCTGAAAATGTGCCATCTTGCGGAGATGGTTACGTGCAGACTGCGATCCAAGATGCATTCTATGTTCCTGGGAGGCTGCCGGGTCGCACCGATTCTGTCCTCAGGCTACTCTAGGTATCTCTCCACCGCACGCAACACAGAATCGCGCATCGACAGGATTTCTCTTGCCACATTTGGGGCAGAACGGACCTTCCTGGTCGGAAAGGTCAGCTTTCACTTCTCTCACCGCTTTGTCGATCTCTTCTCCGGCGGTCTTCAGGGCTTTCTCGAGTTCCTTTCCGGCGGTCTTCAGGGAAGCTGTGATCGTATCACCTATGTCCGCCGCTGGCTTCTGTGCTGCAGTTCCGCATTTCGGGCAGAAGCCCGCGGCATCCTCAAGTTTCGTTCCACACTTCGCGCAGAATGGCATCATACCACCAGCGGCATTGTCACGGTGTGTGTCGAGGAGAGAATGCCATGATCAATGCTTGGACAACGATGCTGATTCCAACCAGAATGATCAGACCAGCAATGAAGGAAAACCATGGCAATGCTCCTTGGCCAAGAAGACTGAGCAGGTATCCCGCTCCCAGCCAGAATACAGCCCCCGAAAATGTCTCCGCTTTTCCACGAATATATGACCCCGTCACAAACCTGAGCCCGAGTATTCCGAGCTGAACCGCTCCGAAAGCGTAGCAGAAATGCTCCATTGCGGTATACAGCACGGGGTGAGGATGCATAGGCTCGAACCACCAGAAGTTCTCGAAAACCTTGACCAACTGGAAGTCGAGTATGAAAGATTTGATCCCCTGACCAAGGTTGGGAGTCGTAAGATAGATCACTGCCGCGATTATGAGAAAGGCGCCGAAGGAGATCCAGCCAGTGTCATCTGCACGATGCCTGTCCAATGGCGGCTTGGTTTTGGTCTCAGAACTCATGCTACTCTCTCCTCTCAACCGATATCGTACATTCGGTCACCAAGGCGGCGATGGCACCCAAGGCGGCGAGCCACGGCGCCAGTATGACGCCAATTAGACCGGCGGTGACCGGCACCTCAAGAAACACCCTGCCCTGCTCATCTCTAACAATGATTCTGGTGACGTTCCCTTCATGCAGGAGATCCTTGACCTTTTTGACCAGATCATCGGAGCTCACGGAGAACTCTTCAGTGACTACCTTACCTACACGCGACCCGCACTTGAAGCAGTACTGAGCGCCCATGGGCAGATCAATTCCGCATCTATCGCAACGCACCAACATGTCTCCCTCCTCTCACTCCTCCAATCACAGGCATTTGAGCAACTCATTAGCATTTGCCTCACGGAGAACGGCATTGTGACGCCATGCCGTTCGCTGGGCATGGCATGATTCCCCGCCTGTCTTGGAGGAAGACGTTATATCTCATGTCGTCTCCGGTCATGGCGAGAAAGTGGTGTGATCTTGGTCTACTGTGTCAAGTGTGGTGCAAAGAATCCTGACGACGCAGCGATATGTGCGCAATGCGGAAAACCAGTCATGGGAGTTGAGAGAGGAAGGACCCGGCGAGAGGATGAGATGTGTTTCGGGTTACCCCGTCATTGGGGCGGCGTACTCGTGGGACTCTTCATCATCATATTGGGCATGGCGATGCTCTTCCGGACATACTTGAGGATTGAGGACTTCTGGCCGCTCATCCTCATCTTCGTGGGCTTAGCCGTTCTGCTGGGCGGCCTCTATCGATACACACGTCGGTAGCTCGCCCTCAAACCGAGCGGAGATGCAGCCGTTCGCCTCGACAGCTACGTTCGATGAGACAATGAGATTCGTGAGAGAAGCCAGAAGACTGCCAGCAAGACAACAAACAAGTCCGCCATGAAGTCAGCAGTTATGAGATCAGTAGCGAGCAGCATGAGACTCGTTCCGACAACGAAGACCATTGCGAGAATGAATCTTGCACGAGCACCGAGGCGCAACACCAGCGTCTGAGCAAGACCTAGGACCACCGCAGCCACTCCCACATAGTACATGAAGAATGCGGGTTCACTTTGTGTCCAGCCGGGCCAGCTCGAAACAGCAACGACTGTGACCACGGTTAGTGAAAGGACCGCGCCAGACAATAATCCGTAGCAAGTTGCGCAGAAGCTCTTTCCTCCAACCAGCAACTCGTGCTCCGCTGGTTTTGGCTCGACAGGATGGTGTCCGTGAAGAAAACTGATCCCCAGTATCGTTGTAGTTCTCCTCTGAACGGCCTCTTGTTTTTCAGCGGAGGGGCGCGATCTCACTGCCCGAGAACAAGCCGCAGGAAAAAGTGCTGCCACCATGCCAGCGAGACAAACTGAATCGTAGACTAGGGCAATGATGACCCTTCGGTTGGCGGGTCCTTGAGAGACAGGGACTGGGTTTCCGAGCAAGGTGGCGGAGATGGCCAAACCGAAGATCGAGACTAGGAGGACAAACGCAACAAACATAACACGCCTCTTTTGGCTTCTCATCTGGTTCTACAGGTCCACCTATGGTTTGAGCTGGGCGACCACAGATTGGCTTGCCATGTACCGGTACGTCATCCGCTTCAGCTTATTCGATGAGAAGAGACCATGAAATCTCCTTGACCATGAGCCGTAGAAATCACGGTAGCATTTGACCAGCTCCTCTTGAAGTTCCTCTCGACTCAGTGTCTCGGTTGACATGATTGGGTGGACCATGTCATAATTTGCCCAGTTCGTATCCTCTATCCACCCATTCTTGGCAGCAGTCTCGTACACATCAGTTCCTGGGAACGGGGTCAGGACCATGAAGATCGCTAGGTCTGGATCAATGTCATTGATGAATTCCCTCAGACCGGAAAGCGTCTCGTGTGTGTCGTTGCGGTGCCCGATGACGAAGGTTGTCTGCGCAAATATCCCGCTCCTCTTCATGAGTCGAACCGCTTCACCTGCCTGATCGGGGCTGATGCCCTTCTTCACATCGCGAAGGGTTTGCTCGCTGCCGCTCTCGGCGCCTGTGAGGATCCACATGTTGCCCGCCGAGCGCATCTTTGGAAGCACGTCCCTGTGACGAACCATGTCGTCGCACCGTGCTTGCACGAACCACATGATGTCATCAGCGATTCGGCGGTCAATGATCTCGTCGCAGAGTTGCTGTGCATGTGATCCGAGGGAGAAGTTATCATCTGTCAGCCAAAGGAACTCGGCTCCGAACTTGTCGTGGAGGAATTGGAACTCGTCGGCGATACGCTTCGGGGATTTTGACCTCCACGTGCCTTGCCAATGCTTCCACTGAGAGCAGAAAGTACAGCGATGAGGGCAGCCTCTTGACCCTTCGACGAGGGCGTAGATCGTTTTCGGTCCAGCCATCATTGTGAAGTGATATCTGCGCATGTGATCCTCAACGAAGTGGTATGCGGGCATCGGTAGTTGATCGAGATCAGCTATCAGGGGCCTGTTGGGGTTGTGGAAGCCCCTACCGTTTCTCTGGAATGACATACCAGCGACGTCGGAGAGAGGTTTGGAACTCTTGAATGCGTTCACAACTTCTGCGAACGTCAGTTCTCCTTCGCCTCGAACGATCACATCAATCTCAGGATAAGCCCGAAGTGACTCGTCGGCAGTCGCGGTGAAGTGTTGGCCGCCTACGATGGTCAGGATCGAGGGGTTCACTTTCTTGGCTGTGGCAACCGTCTGGGCAGTCGTGTATGTGTTGCAGGTGGCGAGGCTGCTGGAGGCGACAATATCAGGGCGAGTGGATTCGATGTACCTCTCGAGGCCTTCCCAGTCAAGCATCCTTGCTTGGCAGTCAAGTACGTCGATCTCCACGTCTGGCATCTTGCTTTCGAGATAGCCGGCAAGTTCCAGGATTCCCAATGGGGGAGGAAGATATTCACCCATGACAAACCAGAAATGCTTCGGCGGCTCGACGAATAGAACCTTCACATCCGATACGCCTAGACTCTCTGAAACAGTAGCTCTGGAGATTTAGCGTTTCACTACAAAGGATCACAGCTTCATTGCTGTTGCAGCCCAGCGCCTAGAGCGCGCACGTCCACTATGCATGACGATAATCGGGGGAAGCCCACGGTAGGCGCTTGAGGAGTCGAACGATTGAGGCTAGATGAATCAGACTGTCGTTCCGCAGTTGTGGCAGAACTTTGCACCTGTCGGCAGAATCTCGCCGCACTTCTTGCACTTCGTGGCAGGAACTTGGCTTGGTTGAGCTGGCATAGCAGATATGCTCTTGCCGCAGTTCGGGCAGAACTTCGAAGTTGATGGAATCTGCGCGTTACAGCTTGGACACACGACTAGCAGAGCTGTCGGCGCTCCAGCAGATGAGGGGGTCTGGAAGAGTGGCGGAATGAGAACCATTCCTGTACCGAGTGCTGCGCCTGACGACTTGCCTAGTTCCTTGGCAGCCTCTTTCACAGTCTCCATCCGAAGTACCTCTTCAGGCGCCATTCTCCCTTGTTTTAGCCAGAAGAGTCTCTCACGGTACTCTGGAGTTGTGTCAACTCCTTCGAACTTTAGATCGACGAGTTGGAGACCGATCCTTCTGAAGGCCTCCACAAGCGAAGCTTTCACTTCGCCCGAGGTCTCGTCCAGTTTCGTGAAGACTGTCACAAGGTCATACTTTGAGAGGTCATCGATCATCCTCTCGTTGATGAAGCCTCTAATGAAATCGTTGACGCTTGGAGTCGTGTAGGCGCTTTGTCCACCTACGGCTTCATTGACGAATAGCTCGGGGCTCTCCACCTTCAGCCAGAATGACCCAAAGGTCATCAATGGTGCCAGTTCGGTAGTCTGAGCTCTATTGCCGAACTTGCCTGCGAACTGTTTCATTGAGATGAATATGACGGCGGCCTTGAAAGGTGTCTCCGTGAATCCAGCTACACGTGAGAACACGTCGGTCAGTAAGGGCAGGTTCAATGTGGTCAGCGTATGCCTTCCGGGGCCGAAAGTGTCGTAGCTCTTTCCGTCCCTGAAGAAAACAGCCTTCTCATATTCGTGTACAATGAGCTGGGCTCCCCACATTATGTTCTCAGCCGGATATCGCCAAACGATGTCTTCAGGACCCGCACTTGTCCACTCAATGACCTGTGGCATGATTAGCCGACCTCCACCCCGTCAATGACATCTTTCCTTTGGTCGAAGGCCCTCTCAAACTCTTCGATGGTCTTCCGCAATTCACGCAAGTCCGCTCCAAGAGTATCGAATGTGTCAGCCTCTACTTGCGTCTTGACACCTTTCACTCTTTCAGCCAGACCTTTCGCTCCGTCAACCAGTTGCGTGTCGAATGTGATCATCCTGTCAAGACCGGCCTCCTCTATCTTGATCGCGTCGAAGAATCCGTGGTATCCGTACGATGCATGATTCACCTTCTCAGAGACTCTGTCGAAGACGGCCGTCAAATGATCGATTCGCTCAAGATCCTCAGAATGTTCGCTCTCTGATACAACTTGGTAGACGTCCCGAAGATCGTTCCTAGCTTCTTGAAGCTTCGCGTGCAGAAAGTCGCGGATGATCTTGTCCGCGTCTCTGCGTTGCTCCCGCTTCTTGTAGCCGCTGAAACCGGGGACTACCAGCATGATCTTCTCTAGGAGCTTGTCACTTTCCTGTATCCTCTGAAGAGGTGTTTTCTTGCTCAATCCTCGGCTCACGACGTTAATGCTAATGACGATTTGCTATTAAATCGTTTGAAATTCAGACGCTCAGAGGAGCTTGAATTCAGGTGCAGGCAAGTCTCCTTTGATGACTTCGCCAGTTGCGCCATCCAAGAGAATCTGATACCTCTGCTTCTTGTAGTCGTAGTTGACGAACCAGATCGGGCTATGAAGATAGAGGGTACTCTTGACGTCGAACTCCGTGTTCATTTCGATTATCTTGTCCACGTTGTCCTTCGCGAGGAACTCGTGCAGGTTGCGGATCTCTCTTTGAGCGACCTCTGCTGCCTCGCTCGCGTCCAGCTCGGCGTTGAGCACCTTCGCTTTGCTGTCTATCTGTGTGAAATCGTACGGTACCTTTGCCTCAAGGGGAACCTCGTAGGCCCGAGTTGGGAAGTCTGATCCGCGCCTCGCTAGGACCAGCCAGCTGTAGTCGTTCTCCATGTCCCATTCCTTCGTGACAGGGGGACTGATCCTTTCGAAAATCCCTTTGCAGTGACTGCGTGCTTCAGTAACAATCACCCAGAACGGGAGAAAGAAGAGGCTACTCTCCACAATGGTTGCCTTGGAAGCCAGATCCTTCGGAGCGGCGAAGCTGCCCCTCATCCAACTTCTGATTCCATCCGCGATCTGCGCGTCTGCATATCTGTTCACTATCAGCGAGTGCTCGAATTCGAATGCCTTTCCAGTCTCCAGAACGCTCGTGAACCCGCAATACCTGCAAGTGACAACTATTTCTCCGGGCTTGACAGAGAGAGGCCCCCCGCAATGGGGACAACTGATTTCCTTCATTATCTCGGTCAAGCCGAAGTTGACCTGAAGAGGAGCGTTTCGGGTGAACTCTGTTTAAACTTATCCTGATCTTGGTTGCAGAGACGATCATCAAGGTCCTATTCACTTAAGTTCGTACAGTGCAGTCTATCAGACGGAAAACGGCGTGGATCGTTTTGAAGGCCGTAGTCCTAGCGGGAGGGAAAGGAACACGACTCCGACCCTTGACCTTCACTAAGCCTAAGCCACTCCTCCCGCTTGCAGGAGAGCCCGCAATTGCACGCCTGATCCGAAAACTATCCCATGAAGGCATCGACGAAATCATTCTGACAACAAACTACTTCGCGAACAAACTGCGAACAGCACTGGGTGACGGCTCAAAGTATGGATTACCAATTCACCATGTCGAAGAGAAGAGCCCACTTGGGACCGCCGGATCTGTGAAGAACTCTGAGTCGCTGATAGATGAAACCTTCGTGGTAGTTCAAGGCGACAACCAGTTCGAGTTTCACTTGAACGACGTGGTTCAACTTCACCGGAAGCTCGGCGCATTGGCTACCATGGCGCTGGTTCAAGTCGACAACCCGTCAGAGTACGGCATCGTAGAGATGTCAGACGGACGGGTGACACGGTTCCTTGAGAAGCCTAGACCTGAGGAATGTTTCAGCAACCTTGTCAACGCAGGCCTCTACGTGCTCGAACCTGAAGTTCTTAGACTAGTTCCTGAAGGGAGAGCATTCGACTTCTCGCGGAACTTGTTTCCCATCATGCTCCAATCGAAAATGACGCTGGCAGGCTCCCGTGCAAGCGGCTTCTGGGTCGACATTGGCGATCCAAAGAGTTACCTGAAAGCAAGCGTCTGGGCTCTCGACCAACTCGAACCGAGACAAGCAAGAACGGAGGAAAAGATTGCATCCCAATCGGACACTTCGATCTCAGAGAAAGTCACACTGAGAGGACCAGTCTATCTGGGCAGCAACGTAAGAATACGGAAGGATGCTGTGATTGGACCCTATGCGAGCGTGGGCGATGGGAGCGAGGTCCTGACAGGAGCTAGAATTGCATTCTCAGTAATCTACGAGAACACACGAATTGGAACCGGAGCAGTACTCGATAGGTGTGTCGTTGGCGAGAACTGCAGGATCGGTAATCGTGTGCAGGTTGAGCGGCATGCAGTGGTCGGGGCGGGAGCAGATCTAGGGGAAAGCTCACGTGTTTCTGAGGAATCGAAGGTTGGTCCGTGGACCTTTGTGGAACCGCGTTCGACAGTTAGAGGAGCGCTGGCTGCACTGGAGAAATGGGAGGAGAGGATATCCGGACTTCTCGAGAGATCACATGTGGACCTGCAACTGACCCGTGAAGAAGCCGTGGTGTGTGGGGCACTCTGTGAACTGGGCGAGGCTGACGCACAGACCATCAGTCAGGCTGTGGGCATTCCTTCCTCGGGAATACAGTCGATATTGTTCGATCTTCAGGAGAAGCAGATCGCCAATCCACTCGGAAACGCGCCAACGATGTTTGCTTTGGTTCGAGAGAAGGCTCAACCCGTCTCCTAGTGAGAATAGTACCACCGTCGAGATTGTTCTCATGGGCAGAACCGTATGCTAGTATGGAACACTTCAGTGAAGAGCATGTTGTACGGTCAATGCTTTGTACCAAATTGCGATCTAGACTCGCAATAGGGAAAGAAGATCGGTTCGGTAGCAAGCATGCCAGCTTGGATGCGAGCGGTCTTCATCATAGTCGGACTCCTCTCAGTGATCATCTCGTTCGTGGCAATCTATCGACCGTGGCTTACCGTTGAGATAGTCCTTCTCTTGATCCCGCTTGTCCTGCTGATCAACGGAATCAGCTGGATCATCCAGGGCGCGGCTGGAAGATAGACTTGCGTGGACACCTCGCACAGTCTGTACGGCATCGTCTACGCTAGGCACTGAACAGGGAACCGGCCGCGTACAATGTACCACCCACCCTGACACAAGAATGGTACTCATGAGCAGCTACGTCTCTGAGACACGTTGAATACCTGCGCATGCACACCTACCTAAGGATCTCCGATCTTGCGGATAGGAATCGTTGGCGGAACCGGAAGCATGGGCAGAGGACTGGCACTGCGCTGGGCACCCATGCACAAAATCTGGCTTGGGTCCCGGCGAATCGAGAAAGCAGAGGCAGTCTCGCACGAATACGAATCAGTAGCTCGGGGATTCTATGGAAACCGAATGAAAGGCAGTATCAAAGGAGTTGTGAACTCCGACATCCCCCCGCTTGTCGAGGTAGTTGTACTCACTCTCCCTCCGAGGTATGCGATCGAGACCGTGAGACAGATCAAGGGGAAACTGACTTCCCAGCACGTAGTCATCTCAACAATTGTACCGATGACCAAGGAAGGAAGACTCTTCACCTATTCTCCGATCGTTGCCGGCGGCAAGGTTGGGTCTGAAAGATCGGCAGCTGAGCTCATAGCTGACGAGATGGGAAGCGTTCCCGTTGTCTCAGCATTTCAGACTGTGCCTGCTTCCTACTTAGGAGACCTCGACTCGGTGCTGAACATTGACGTACTCGTCAGTGGTCAAGATGAGCACGCGCTGCAGACAGTTGCAGAGATCATTCACGACATTCCGAACCTCCGGGCTTTACGCGTCGGTCCTCTCTCGAACTCGAAATTGGTGGAGTCGATTACGCCGCTACTGCTCAACGCGGCGATACTGAACAATCTCAGGGATCCATCGATCAGGATAGTTCCTTGGTTCCCATCGGACTTTGCTGAGGAATAGTGCCTTACGCGAATCCGATGGTTCCGGTCTCTATATTGCCTCTACGACGGGCATCGATTCGTCGAATCTCCTGATTATGTCTGCGACTTCCCTGAATGCTTCAACGTTCTCCTCGATATCTCCTTTCGTATGCTGAACTGAAACTGTCCACTGTTCATCGGAACCTGTGCCACTGGGAATCACATGTCGGTTGAGCATGCTCAGGTAGTAACTAAACCACTTTCCGACACTACACCGCAGAAAGCTTCTCCAGTCGGTGACCTCTCGGTCAGTAAACAGGATCGTGCCGCTCAAGCCTATGGCCTGAACCCGTGCCTGAAGCTTGGCGTCCTGGATCACTTCTCTGCATCCCTGGGCGAGTTTCTCTCCCAGCCCGCTAGCATAGTTCATGGCTTCCTCAGTGAGAATCCTGCCGAGGGATACCAGCGCAGCCTCGACACAGAGTGGATTGGAGTTGAATGTACCGGCGTGCGCGAGTACCCCCGGCGCGATCTTTTCCATTATCTTGCTCTTCCCACCGATCGCCGACAGTGGAAGGCCGCCAGCTATTGCCTTTCCGAGTATCATCAAGTCTGGCACCACGCCATAGTGCTTCGAGGCTCCTCCGTAGAATTTGCCACAGGTCTTGATCTCGTCAAAGATCAGAACGGAGTCGTGGTGGTCGCAGATTTCGCGTAGGCCCTTGAGAAAGCCAGGTCTTGGCGGGACGAATCCCATGTTCATTGGTATCGGCTCAAGTATGACCGTGGCCACCTCGCCTCGATGGCGCCTCATCAACTGCTCCACCGCTTCAAGGTCGTTGAATGGTGCTGCGATCGTGTTCTGCAGAATCTCCTGCGGAACACCTTCAGAAGCAGGAACAGAGTTGGGAAACCTCGCGTCTCCCGCCTTCTCAATGCTAGGCTTCACACTCACCAGAAGTTGATCGTGTGAGCCGTGGTAGCATCCCTCGAATTTCAGGATCTTCTTTCGCCGTGTGATGGCGCGGGCGAACCTGATCGCGTGCATGGTAGCTTCGGCTCCTGTGTTTGAGAATCTGACCATCTGGAGACCGAACCTTTGACAGAGCAGATTCGCGAGTTTGGCCGAATCTTCGAATTCGAATCCCAGCAACGAGCCCTCGGCAATCCTCTTCGTCAACGCTTCAACCAGTACTGGGTGGGCGTGCCCTGTGAGAAGTGCTCCGAAGCCCATGTTGAAGTCGATGTACTCGTTCCCGTCGACATCACGAATTCTGCTGCCCTTTCCGCTACGGAAGTAGATCGGATATGGGTCGATGTATCTGTAGTTGCTGTGAACGCCAAAAGGGGTTTGAACCTTGCTTGCTTTGAAGACTTCGCTTGACCGGCCGGTCGTTGATGCGAATCTCGACTTCTCTTGATCCAACACGTGAGACAACTGTATCATCAACAGACAAGTGCTCGAACTGGTCCAATAAGCCTTCGCGGTTCAAGGAATCGAGCGACGGAACCGGCTAGGTCTTGGAGAGACGCAGCCTTACCACAGCAAGACACAGTGACACTGCAAGCGTTATCGTCGCCAAGGCGTTGAGAAGAGGCGAGACACCTCCTCTGCTTGCCATCGCATAGATCCTTAAGGGGAGAGTCTGAAAACCTGGTCCTGCCGTGAACGCAGTCTTGACGAAGTCATCGTACGAGACAGTGAAAGCGAGGAGCCCGCCGGCTATGACACCAGGAAGTATCAGCGGCAATGTCACATGGAAGAACGTACGAAGCTCGTTGGCGCCGAGAGACTTCGCGGCTTCCTCGACTGACCGATCGAATCCGACGAGCCTTGCCCTGATCACTATCGTCGCGTAGGAGATCGAGAAGGCAATGTGGCCTATGGCCACTGTCACGGCCCCGAGAGGTATTCCAGTGAAGACGTAGAAAAGCAAGAGCGACAGTGCTTCTGTGATCTCCGGAATAACCACTGGGAAGTAGAGTGCACTATCTAGGATCGACTTGCCCCGGAAACTGTGCCTGATCATGGCAAAGGCAACCATTGTACCCAAGACCATCGAAATGACGGTCGTTAGTCCAGCGACCCAGATACTATTGTAAAAGGCCCTCCAGACAGTCGGGTCTGCCAGTAGTGTATCGTACCATCTGAGTGAGAAACCACGCCAGACAGCGAGCAGCCTGGAGTCGTTGAAGGAGAAAACGACCATGATCAATATCGGTGCATACAGGAAGAAATAGAGAGCGAAGGAGTAGCCCTTGAGTATCCTGTCTCCGATTCTTCTTTTCAAATCGCCATCTCCTCGCCCTTCGTGATGTACTTCATGTACAGTCCGACCATCAAGACAACGAGTGCGATCAAGATTATCGAAACGGCGGAGCCGAACCAGAGGTTACGAGCCTTGAGGAAGAGTGTCCAGATGAGGTTGCCGATCATGAAAGACTCTGTTCCCCCGAGCAATTGCGGTATTATGAACTCACCCACAGAAGGAACGAAAACCAAGATCGACCCAGCACCTATTCCAGACATAGTCAATGGCAGAGTCACGTGGAGAAACGATCTAGCGGGTCCCGCGCCTAGGCTGCCCGCAGCCTCCAAGAGTGACTGGTCCAACTTCTCCATTGAGGCATACAAGGGCAGGATCATGAACGGCAGGTAGTTGTAGATCATTCCCAACAGAACAGCCTGCATGTTATACATCAGGTTCAAAGGCTGAGAGATCAGGCCCAAGCTGAGCAGTGCGACGTTTATGATCCCATTCACATCGAGAATGGTCATGAGCGCGTACGTCCGAAGCAGGAAACTGACCCAAAATGGAATTATCACAAGCAACATCAGCGTTTCCTTCCGACGCCCGCCCTTTACCGCGATGTAGTAAGACATTGGATATCCCAGCAGAAGGCATGCAGCAGTTGTTGCAAATGCCATCAACAATGATCGTCCAAAGACCGACGGCGCCACGGTATTGAAGAAATCTAGGTAGTAGCGAAGCGTCACGTCAAGTTTGAACTGCCTCAGGATGTCGATCATTCCAAGAGAGTAGAGAACAACGATGGCAAATGGTGCGAAAAAGAAGACAGCCAGGTAAATCGCCGTAGGCGAAGCTAGGAGCGCAACAGTGAACCTACGGGTCCTTTTCTTCGGAGCCGGATCAGTTGAGTTGACTTGGGTTTCGTCAGTGCTCTTCGAGCCTGATCACCGTCGCGTCCACCTTGTTCCAACCTATGTGCGTCTTCTCACCTATCTTCAATGGAACCGTCGGATTGGCTCGGATCTTCAGCGGCAAGTTGTCGCCGACTCTGACAGAGACGGACACATGCGACCCCTGATAGACGAAGTCTTCCACTCTTGCATCAAACAGGTTGTCTAATCCCTTGAGGCCCGGCGCTATGCTCACTCTCTCTGGTCTAATCGAGAGAACACCTTCGCCCAGCCACTCCTCGCCCTCGACTAGGATCGGATGAGGCAGGCCTTTGCACATGAACTCCGCTGAGGCCCCAAGGTTTCCATCCAAGAAATTGGTCTCGCCAATGAAATTCGCTACGAACTGTGTCTTCGGCCTATCGTAGATCTCTCTTGGACTGCCGATCTGCTCTACCCTCCCCGTGTTCATCACAGCGATGTTGTCGGACATGGTGAGAGCCTCGCCTTGATCATGCGTAACGTAGATGAAAGTTGTCCCGACCTGTTTCTGAATCCTCTTGAGTTCAAGTTGCATATGCTGCCTGATCTTCAGATCCAAAGGTCCAAGCGGCTCGTCCAATAGGAGGACGCCTGGCTCTTTCACCATCGCCCTCGCAATGCCCACCCTTTGCTGTTGTCCTCCGCTAAGCTGATGGATCCTTCTGTTACCAAGATCCGGAAGCCCAACCAACTCGAGGGATTGGTTGACCTTCTTTCTTATCTCATCCTTCCCGACCTTCGCCATCTTGAGCCCGAATGCTATGTTGTCGAAGACGCTCATGTGAGGGAAGAGCGCAAGATGCTGAAAGACTATGCCCACGTTTCTCTTGTATGGCGGAATATCGTTCGCGACTGTCTCGCCGAGCTTGAGAGTTCCCTCGTCGGGGTCTTCGAAGCCCGCGATAATTCTAAGAGTTGTAGTTTTGCCGCAGCCGCTCGGACCCAGAAAGGAATAGAACTCATTCTTCCTCACGCCAAGAGAGACATGGTCGACAGCTACTACCGTATCAAAACGCTTGCTGACATCGATGAGCTCGACTTCAAACATCCTGTAGACCAAGGAGAAAAAGAGGAGAGCGTGAGGCTATATAGCTTGAACTCACGCGAGGCTAGCCGACTACGTCAAGCCATACTCTCTGATATTTCTCCATCTCTTCTGGCGTGACTGGCTTCATGATCTCGAGTTTCTTGTAGACATCTTCAGGAGGGTAGATTGCGGGATCCTCGGCCACGTCCGTGTTCAGGAAAGGAACCGAATCTTTGTTGGGGTTCGCGTAGTATCTCACGTTTGAGATTATGGCCATCACAGTTGGATCCAAGATGTAGTTGATCCAAGCATGTGCTGCAATCGGGTGGGGCGCGTCTTTGAGAACCGTCATGTTGTCCACCCACAGAGTGCAACCCTGCTCTGGGATCGTGTATCTTATGTCCGGGTTGTCCGCTTGCGCGACGAATGCATCTCCGCTGTATGCGTGAGAGATCATGAATCTCCCGCCGGAGAGTCCAGGAATGTACTCGAGCGCTCCTGTGTACTTTGCCAGGTAGGGTTTCTGCGCCAACAAGACCTGCTTTGCTTCGTTTAGATGACCTTCGTCGAGGTCGTTCAGAGAGTAACCCAGATACTTCATGGCTGCGCCGATCGTCTCTCTCATGTCGTCGAGCATCGTCACTGTCTTGCTGTATCTCTGCACTTTCGCGGGTTCGAAGATATCCGCCCAGCTCTTCATGTCAGCGACTTTCGCCGAGTTCCAGCCGAATCCAGTTGTTCCCCAAAGATATGGCATGGAGTGCTTGTTGCCGGGGTCGTAGTCAGGGTTCTTGAACTTGTCATCCAAATGGATCATGTTCGGAAGTAACGCGGTGTCAACTTCAGCCAACAGTCCGAGGTCGACGAACTCCGGGATCATGTAGTCAGTGACCATGACGACATCGTAGCCGCTTTGTCCAGGAGTGACCTTGGCCCTCATCTCGTCTGTACTCTCGTAGGTGTCGTATATGACGTTGATTCCGGTGTTCATCTTGAAGACCTCGATCAAATGCTCGGCGATGTACTCGCTCCAAGTGTAGACTCTAACCTCGCTCTCTGGCTGGACGGGGATCTTCTTCTTCAGATTCTCGAGTTCAGCTCTTAGACTCTGTTCTTGGGTGAGTGTAGTCTGTGTCCCATAGTAGTTGCCAGCGACAGCACCGACCGCTGCGCCCACGACTCCAGTAGCCGCCATCTTCACGAAATCTCTACGACTAGATTCGCTCAAAGAACATCACCTCTAAGGTAGGCGTAAGTTTGCTTAAAGACTTTCGAGAAGAGCGCGTCTAGTAGAATCTTCGTGTCTCTGTGTGATGTTCTTCCACTCTGATTCTTCTCTTGCCAACTTCAAGGAAGAATGGTATCGGGTCGACGACAGCTTCAGGTGGGAAGACGCCGGCTTCTTTGATCTTTCCGGCTGCCTGCCATTGTGAGACTACCGATGGGGGTACAGCAGTGTCACGTGCTGAGGATATTCCTCTCTTGGGGTCGTTCCACGTGATTATGTGGTACGTGACCGTGGTCGGAGATTCCTCTTGAAGACCTAGGACATCTATCCTAAACGCATCATACTCGTACTCTTTCCGCGGGGGAGTATCGCTCCTGGATCTTGAAACAGCGCTCTGGTACATTGCAGTCAAATACTCAATTGGAGAAACTCGCGCATCGCCAATTGCGATCTGTGCAGTGTCAGCGAATCCTAGGCTCTTCAGCGTGTTGAAGGTGGTGAAATCGGTGCTTGGAAATCCAATTCGGAATGTCACGTTTCGACAGCCTTTTCCGATGTATTTGCCCATGGTTGCAGGCTCAGAATGCTTCACATAGTAAGTGGTGATCTTGCCGATTGGTTCCTGCATGGTCACAAGGGTTTCCCCTGACAGGATCGGCTGCTTGACGTGCCTACCGTTCAGCCACATGACTGGTTCCTGAGTGAACTCATCCATGACGGTTCGTATGGAGTATCCAGGCCATCCCGCCTCCTTTGTCGGTAGAGTGTTGCCCCATGAGCAGTAGATGTTGATCGTGTCAACTTTGTCGAGTCTAGCTGCGCCTGCGGCTCCGGCAATGTTCGTTAGCCCAGGGGTGCTACCAAGACCGATCGTCGCTTTGATTCCAGCGTCTTTCCACTTCTCGTGAAGTTGGAGTTGTTTCAGAGTAGTATCGAAGAGCCCGCCGAGGTCGGTGTAGTGAGCGCCTGCTCGTAAGCATGCTTCCATGACCGAGAGATTGGTTTGGTACCAAGCACAGTTCACAACTGTGTCGACTCTCTCTGCTTGAACCAGCTTGACCAAGTTGTCAGTGTTCCCTGCGTCAAGCTCCATGGTCTTCACGCGATTGGCGAGTCTAAGATCCGCCATGGCTTTCTTCACGTTCGCGAGCTTCCGGCTGGATGCTATGACTTCCGCCTTGTAGAACTCAACCAAGTCTTGGACTGTGTAAGCTCCGATTTGTCCTGAAGCTCCGAGGACCAGAGTTTTCATGACTTTACCCTCATCCCTTCCGTATTCCCAAGTTACCTGAATCTGTCTACGAGATGCAATTCAAGCAAACAAGCGACTTTTCAGTTTGACCTTCTCGGTCTGAACACGTACGTCGAACTCTTTCGCCCTCTCGATGAAGCTCTCGGCGTTCAAGCACTCTGGAACAATGACACCGCGGTTCTCGATGCGTCCTTCGGCCACCATGAGCGCACAGACGGCAGCTGGAGTTCCCGTCAGATAGGAAGTCGCATTTGTGCGGTATTTTTCGAACGCCTCGTCATGCGACATTGTAGCATACAGTTTGCACACGTACCGTGCTCCGGCGGATTCCCCCTTGACCTCCACCAAGATTCCAGCGTTTCCTCGTATCTTGCCAGCGATCTTAGCTGGTGGAGGCAACAGATTCAAGAGAACACTCATCGGGCTGACTCTTGCTTTTCCTACCTGCAACGGCTTTCGTCCCAACAAACCAAGTCCGTGAAATAGCTTGATGGCTGAGGCCGCGTCGTCAGTGAGAGCGAGTTTGAAGTCAACGTAGTTGGGCTTCTTCGGCAGATACAGCGGCAGTGTGTGCACTTCTTCGTGATCCATGCTGTAGACCGGTACCTCTCCGATTGGCTGCGGAAATGGGTAGATCTCCCTTCCGGACATTGGAGGAGCCGTTCTCATTTCTCCTCCCTCAAAGTAGTGAGCAGGAGAAGCAGCCTCTTCTAGGAAGACATCGGGAGCAAACAGAGCGACGAACGGGTAGGTCTCGCTTGTCGAAGTCTCCCCGTCTCGTACCCGAACCTCACTAACCCGGTCAAGCATGTCTGTCCCCCGTCTCGCTAGGATATTGGATAGCCCTGGATCCTCTCCCATCGTCACTACCGCGATGAGCCCGCGCTTCCTCCATGTCGAGTCTTGGCCTATCTGTGCGGCCAGGGCCGGTGGGTCATAGCTGGCCAAGTCCATGTAGTTCACCTTTTTCTTGAATGCCTGCTGCATGATCAGCTTGTTGAACCGCGGATGAGATGCGTTGATGACAACATCCGATCCGCCGATCATTCGTCTGACATGTTGAGGGCTGCCTGCATCCAGCCGAAGCGTCGTGACCTTTCCGGAGCTTAATTTCTTGACTTCGCTTAGTCTGGACCGGTCAATGTCGCCGACCTTCACAGCTGCTCCCGCTCTAGCGAGGTGACCGGCGATGACCTGCCCGACTCCTCCTGCACCGATGACTGACAACTTCAACGCTAGCGCCGTCAGACCATACGGTCAGCCAGTAGATAACGAGTTCGTCAGTTGGATGAAGATTGCTGTCGAATTGCTTTCTCTTACGCGGCTCTAGTTATTATCGAGATGATCTCTTGTATGATTCTGAATGACATCCCCCAGATCAGGTGATTCAGGTAGATGTAACAGCCCATCGATATTTCTCGGCGGCCGACTGGAACCCTGAACGAAGAAACACTCTTCGGGTTCAACAGGAAGGACATTGGGACCCACAAAACCTCCATGGCTTCTCGGCTCGTCGTAGGATGCACTTCTTCAGATAGCAGAAGGAGGAACGGAGCGATCACCATCGGAATGTTCTTTGGCTGCACGTTGTGCAGACATCCAAGATAACTCTGATTACGTATGTTGATTCCGACCTCCTCCGAGGCCTCCCTTGCGGCTGTGTCAAGAAGCGTCCGATCTTCAGGATCTGCGTGGCCTCCCGGGAAGGCCATTTGGCCGGACCAAGGATCCCGCGGGTTCTCTCTTCTCTTAATCATGAGCAGCCATAGATCGTCCGCCCGTTCCATGAAGAGGACCGCCACAGCACCTCGCGGCTTCTTGGAATCAGAGTGAAAGGGCTCCTGCTGCCCCGCGAGGGATCGCCTCAGTGTCTCAATCATCTTGTGAGATGATGGCGACGTGTTTTGCGTAGACGTGTAGACCGCCAGCTTCAGATGGAACGCTTGGTGCACGGGATGAATAGAGCCTTCGGTTGTTGCTCCTACTTCTATTAGAATGTCATCAGAGGAAATCGCTGAGACGAGCGTCAGTTCTGGGCTTCAGAACCTCAAAACACCTCGCAGGAGAGACGGCCTTGAAATCATATCCAAGCTTCGCAAGAAGCGTCGAAGTTCCCGATCTCAGCTCAGGAGCCGCAAGGATGCCCCTGACTGGACGATTCACTCTCTTCCTCAAAGTCTCGACGTAGCGGTTCAATTGCAGCGCTGCGTTCCGGCTCGCAGCGGTACGCTTGATTTCGACCACTACAAGACGCCCATGCGTATCTTCGGCGTATACGTCAGTGAAACCCGAGTCGCCCATCCTTCTCTCTTCGGAGATCAGCTTCAATCCGTGCTCGACCAAAGACGGATCGCGCATGATCGCTTGTTTCATTTGCTCTTCTGTCACGTGCATTGCGAATTCGCCTTCATCCGTCAGAGAAAGAGCCAAGAGCACGGTGATATCGTCGAAGAGGATTCTGAGCGATTCCTTCGGCTTCTGGCGGGTTGCCAAGACGCTGAGACGCTTTCCCTCCTCTAGGCTAATGCGGAATTGACATTTCGGAGGCTGCCAGTTGACTGGTTCGTATCCGGACCGGCGGTGAATAAGCACCGAACCATCAGCCTTAATCATTAGAACCCGTTCGCCCCACGTGAGCTTGGAAGCTGCCCTCCCTTCATAGTTCACCGTGCAGTTGCCCGCAACGACCAGAACTTTCTGCTTTGCCAATGCGTCACTGATCAGGTCTCGGCAGTCAGTCAAACTTGGCGATACGAGCGAGATCACTTCCGAACTTGTGCCGGACAATGAAGACCCTAGGGTCTTCTATCGACAGCTATCTTAAAACTGTCAGACTCCCAATCTCTGCCAGAACCGGAGCTTAGTCAGAAATGGTCGAATTGGAGGAGGTCCAAAGCAACTACGGTAGACTGAAACTCTTCATAGGTGGAAAATGGGTTGATTCTCAATCAGCCCACGGCCAACCTGTGGTGAACCCAGCAAAGGCCCAGACCATTGCTGAGGTCCCATTTGCCACAACGAGCGAAACAGACAAGGCTATCGAATCGGCACAAAGTGCATTCGAAAGGTGGAGTCGACTCCCAGTCACCACAAGAGCAGGATACGTCTTCAGGCTCAAACAGAAACTCGACGAATACTTCGAAGACGTCTCGAAGATCACGACTCAGAATCACGGCAAGATCATAGACGAGGCCAGAGGAGAGACGAGAAGGCTTGTTGAGAATGTTGAAGCCGGATGCGCTGTGGCGTACACTTTGGCGAAGGGTGAACACCTTGATCAGATCGCTTCCGGAGTGGATGAGACTCTAGTTCGTGAACCATTAGGGTCCTTTGCGGTGATAGGCCCATTCAATTTTCCCTCTCTTGCGCCTTTTTGGTTCATTCCGATAGCGATGGTTCTTGGGTGCACATTGGTTGTGAAACCAAGTGAGATAACACCTCTTCCGATGCAATGGTGCGTCAAAGCGATAGAGGAAGCAGGCATACCTCCCGGAGTCGTGAATATGGTACACGGAGCAAGGGAGGTTAACGAAGCGCTCATTGCACATCCTGACATCAGGGGAGTCGCATTCGTTGGGTCGACCCCTGTAGCCAAGTCAGTTTACCGACTCGCGGGTGAGCATGGCAAGAGAGCACTCTGCCAAGCCGGCGCCAAGAACTACATAGTCGTTATGCCCGACGCAGACCTGACCACAACGATCCCCACCCTTCTTCCCTCATTCTTTGGGAATACAGGGCAACGCTGTCTATCAGGTGCAAACTTGGTCGCTGTAGGCGAAGTGTACGAATCTCTCAAGAAGAAATTCGCCGAGGCAACCGCGCGAATGAAGCTGGGATACGGACTCGACGAGTCTGTAGAAATGGGACCACTGGTGAGCCAGAAAGCCAAGGAACGCGTCTTGAGCTACATAGACAAGGGAGTAGACGAAGGAGCGAAGCTGATACTCGACGGCAGAAACGCCAGAGTAGAAAAGTTCCCCAAAGGATACTTCCTGGGACCGACGGTTTTCGACAATGCAACCCCAGACATGACAATTGCCAGAGACGAGATATTCGGCCCAGTCGTTTCCATAATCAGAGCTGAGAAGCTTGACGATGCCATCGAGATGATCAACACGAAGACGAACTACGGAAATGAAGCATGCATATTCACTAGCAGCGGAAAGAACGCGCGCGAGTTCAGGCGGAGCGCTCAGGTGGGAAACATCGGGATAAACATAGGAATAGCCGCACCGATGGCCTTCTTCCCATTCGCAGGTTTTAGAGAATCCTTCTTTGGCATCCTCCATGGGCAAATAGACTGCGTGGACTTCTTCACAGACAAGAAAGTCATCGCATCAAGGTGGTAGACGACTTGGCCGATGAGGAGAGGTACACCTTCAGCTCTCTAATGACCTCACTCATCGAGGTTGAGGGCAAACTTGGGCAACTGTATGAAGCGATCAAGAAGGAAACCGACGATCCCAACCTCAAGGCCCTCCTAACTGGCTATGAAAGGAACAGTCTGAGAGGAATTGAGTCGATGCGGAGAGCTCGGATCGAAAGCGTTGTTGAGATCATGCTGGAACCCATCACGAATCTGAAGCTGGCTGAGCCGATTGCGCGGATCAATGCTTCCATTGCGGGGAGAACTGCGAGCAATCTTGAGAAGGCGATAGCCGTTGGGAAACTCGTATGCGAACTCTACGCCATGGCTTCACCAAAGGTCATGAACACATCTGCAGATGCAGGTGAGTTGCTTCTGACACTGTCCCGTGAGAGCATAGAAAGAGTACACGAGCTAGAGCAATACGCCTCGTCATGAAACAAGAGCAGCGAGCCGACAGTCTCAGAAAGCCTTAACCCGAGTCCAGCCCAGTATCGCTAGATTCCAAGATGCAGGAAGAAACGACAAAACAAGTCATCAACGACTACGACAAGTATGTGATGCACTCATTCGTGAAGTCCCTTCAGCCCATAGTGATAGCCAGCGCAAATGGAGCGACCGTGACCGACCTCGATGGGAAGACCTACATCGACTGCTTCGCTGGAATATCCGTTGTGAATGCAGGCCACTGCAACCCCAAAGTCACAGAGGCCGTCAAGAAGCAAGTCGAGAAGCTGGTTCATTGCTGCACATACGTTTACTATTCCATACCTGCCACGCAGCTTGCCAGGAAGCTTGCTGAGATAGTTCCTGGGAATCTGCAGAAGACCTTCTTTGGTAACAGCGGAGCAGAAGCTGTAGAGACCGCCCTCAAGGTAGGTAGAAAGTTCTCACGCAAGCATGAGATCATCGCCCTCATGTGTTCATTTCACGGCCGAACATTGGGAACTCTAAGCGTGACAGGCCAAGCAGGCCGCAAGAACTACGGAATGGGTCCATACCTAGGTGACGTAGCTTTCGCTCCAGCACCCTACTGCTACAGGTGCAGCCTGAACCTAGAATACCCCGAGTGTGGCGTGCAATGTGCCAAGATGGTAGACGACATCGTGAACTACTCGACGGCTGGGAATGTTGCTGAGTTCATCGCAGAACCGGTGATGGGAGAAGCCGGGATAGTAGTCCCGCCGAGAGAATACTTCTCGGAAGTCAAGAAGGTACTGGACCGGTATGGAATCCTCTTCATCGCAGACGAAGTCCAGACCGGGTTCGCAAGGACAGGAAAGATGTTCGCATCTGAGCACTATGGAGTCTCCCCCGACATGATCGCCATGGCGAAGGGCATAGCTGATGGGTTTCCATTGGGAGCGTGCACAACACGAGCAGACATAGGAGAGGCCTTCGAGCCTGGAGACCACCTGTCCACATTCGGAGGGAACCCAGTTAGTTGCGCAGCCGCACTAGCCAACATTGACTATCTGCTTGAGAACAGACTGGCGGATGAAGCCGGCCGAAAGGGCAAGTATCTCCTGCAGAGACTGCACGAGTTGCAGCAGAAGCATCAGCTGATCGGAGACGTCAGGGGGTTGGGCCTCATGGTCGGAGTTGAACTTGTCAAAGACCAAAAGCTGAAGACCCCCGCTCCAAACGAAGCGGCAAAGATCAGGGAACTTGCGCTCAGCAAGGGCGTTCTCCTCGGACACGGGGGAGTGAAGGGAAACACTGTGCGAATCCAACCTCCGCTAGTGATCACGGAGGAGCAGCTAGACAAGACGGTCCAAGTGGTCGATGAGTGCCTCAAAGAAATCCGCTGATATCGAATGGACCCAGTGCTTGTCCGGGCTATTTCTCAAGGGTTCGCTTGGTTCCGGGGTCCTGTAGGTGCGGTCGGGATCACTTGGAGTATCTTCAGGGGCATGAACCTGTTCAGAATCACCATCTGCAGTAGTGTACTATTGCCGCAAATGACCTGCACAAGCTCTACTTTCACCCGTCTCACTGGGTTATATTCGCCGTTGGCATCGAGTCTGTCGCAGTGAAGTTTGAAATAATGCGCGGTCGTCAGCTATGGGCGTAAGTGTTGTCTGGGATTGTGGAACCTCGCAGTTGACGCGCGTGCATGCCACGCGCGTGGCTGTGGGCGTCTGGTGGGAAACCCTTGTCCGAGCGGGAAGAGAAATCGACGACTGAATCAAAGAAGAGATACGAGTTCATCGAGGATATTCCCGGCATAGGCCCCGCCACCGCCGAGAAGTTGAAGGAACTTGGATTTCACACGGTTGAATCGCTCGCGACTGCAACCGTGAAGGAACTCACTCAGGCCGGAGTTGGGGAGAAGCAGGCGGCCAAGATCATCACAGAAGCGCGGAACACTATCGCCATGAGTTTCGTCCGTGCAGATGAACTGATGAAGATGCGTCAGAATGTTCTCCGGCTTTCCATGGGCAGCAAGCAGTTGGACGAGCTTGTGGGAGGCGGTCTTGAGAGCCAGACTATCACGGAGTTCTACGGGGAATACGGGGTGGGCAAGAGCATACTTTGCCACCAGCTCGCTGTTAACGCTCAGCTACCCATTGAGCAGGGCGGACTCAATGGCGGTGCACTGTATGTTGATACTGAGAACACCTTCAGACCAGAATGGGTCGTCAGGATGTCTGGCCCTTTGGGCCTCGACCCAGAGACGGTTGGGAAGAGCATAATCTACTCCGAAGCTTTCAACTCAGATCATCAGATACTGATTCTCGAGAAAGCGGACAAAGTCATTCAGGAGAACAACATCAAACTCATTATCGTAGACTCTCTGACGGGACACTTCCGCAGCGAGTATCTCGGACGTGAGATGCTTGCCGAACGACAGCAGAAGCTCAACAGTCACATGCACCGACTTGTGAGACTTGCGCGAGCATTCAACGCAGTTGCGGTTGTTACAAATCAGGTCATGTCGAAGCCCGACGCTTTCTTTGGCTCAGGTGTCGAAGCAGTCGGAGGCCACATCGTTTCCCACACCAGCCATACCAGGATTTTCTTGAGACGTGCGACGGGCGGTCCTGTCAGGATTGCGCGGCTTGTGTCAAGTCCGTACCTGCCTGAGGGTGAACGGATCTTCAAGATAACCGAGGAAGGAATAAAAGACATCGCTGAAGAGGACGAGGTCAAGAGGAGAAGATAGGTGGCTGAAGCATTACCTGAAGCCGCGATAGACAAGTACATTCGACTCATCGTTGAGAGAAGAATCGCTGACGCAGAGAAAGAACTTGAAGACTTGAGACCGAAGATAGGAAACACCGAATGGAACAGAGGCTATGTAAGAGCACTAGAAGGACTTCTCCTCACAAGAAAAGCAAACAACGACAACTACCTTTTCTTCGCGAAGAAGGAATTCGACAAAAAATCCCTCAAGACGCTCATGAAGGAGTTTGTGGAGAACGCAGGAAGCCCACTATACGGCGACTATGACAGAGGATACTTCTCTGCACTAGTGCGGCTCGTCAAAGCCATGGAGGAAGCGGGCGTCTATTCGCTCTCGAACAATACACGTAATCACACCGAGGAAGCTAAGGCAATCGCTCAGTAAAGGGTCAGAACAGTATAGGTCAGAACCAGCGCCATAAGCCATGTTATGATGAATGTGCCGATTCCTAGGGTGATATAGCGGTTCTTCCCTTTCAATTGGGCCTCGCCATACCCAAGCTGGTAGCGAAAGATGCCTGCTGTAACGGCATACACCAAGAAGGCCACAGCCGGATAGACGAAGCCTGCCATCTCCCCGCTAACAACATCTCTGAGCGTGAAAACGGATCCAACTCCGGTAGCAATGGCTATCAAGAGCCTTGACCAGTAGACGACGGATGAAGGCTTCAAGCCCATTTACGCTCCGGATGGCGTCTGATGTGTGTTTGCGTCATGAAGACCGCGATGACCAACTTCGACATAGCAGCGATCCTTCCTGAATTGAGGAAGCACACAATCGGCGGTCGCATAGATAACGTTTATCAAATCACGCAGGAAGCCTTCCTCCTCAAGATTCACCCAGACAACCTCAACCTCGTAATTGAGCCCGCGAAGAGAGTACACCTCACCAAGTTTGAGATTAGGACACCAGCGAAGCCCTCGCAGCTATGCATGGCTTTTCGCAAGCACATCAGGTCGGCGAAGATCGTCGGGATCGAGCAGCCGCATTTTGAGCGCGTACTCCTTTTCGAAGTCGAGAGACAAGGCGAGCGCCAGAAGATAGTTGTGGAACTCCTGCCGAGAGGAAACCTCATACTTGTTGACCATGATGGCAGAGTAGTCGTTTCATCTCGATATGCACGAATGAAGGATCGGAGTATCCTGAGAGGACAACCCCTCAAACTTCCTCCTCCAAGAGGAAAGAATCTACTGGAGGCAACTAGAGAGGACGTAGAGGAGCTGCGGAGCCTCAAAGACCTTGACTCCGTCAAGGCTTTCGCTCACATATTCGGCGTCGGCGGCATCTTCGCTGAAGAAGTGCTACAGAGAGCAGACATCGACAGATCAAAACCTGCTGTAGACTTGTCAGATGACCAGATCGAGAGAGTCTTTCGTGCGATCTCGGAACTGAAAGACGCCCTTTTGACTGGAGCGCAGTCCCCTGCAGTTGTGCTAGACGATTCCCAGATTATCGACGTGGTCCCGTTCGAGCTTGAACGCTACGAAGGCATGAGGAAGACGTCATTCGCCACCTTCAGCGAAGCTGTGGACGAGTACTTCACCATACTCTCATCGTCTGGCGTGGCAGGACGACGCGAACGAGCACTCATGGAGAAGAGACAGCAACTCGAAAGGAGGCTGGAAGCTCAAAAGACACAGCTCGACGAGTTCACTAGCTCAATAAAGACGCTCCGGACCATGGGGGACTTGGTTTTTCGTCATCTAGGTGAGATACAGCCAGTTCTTGAGGCAGTAGCCCAAAGCCGACGTTCAAAACAATCACTTGAGGCAACCAAAAGGTTGCTTATGAGAAACAATGCTGACGGATCAAGGATCTACCCATCCTTTCTAGAGCTGGGCCCTCGCGGTGACAAGGTAACCTTCGCTTTCGAAGACACGCGAATCGAAGCTGAAGTCAGAAAGAGACCACAGGATCAAGCTGCTGAGTACTACGAAAAAGCGAAACACCTCGAATCCAAGCTTTCGGGGCTGAAGAAGTCCACTCAAGAGACGGAACTGCTTCTAGGGAAGCTCACTAGCGAGGAAATTGAACTCAAGCAAACCGGCAAGCCTGAACCTAGACAGGAGAAGGAGTGGTTCGAGAAATTCAGATGGTTCTACTCCTCAGAAGGAATGCTCGCCATCGGAGGACGGGATGCCGCATCGAACGAGACTCTTCTGAAACGATATGTCAACCCGGAGGATCTTGTCATGCATGCGGAAGTCCACGGTGCACCATTCTTTGTGATCAAGACCAACGGAGCCCAACCCTCGAATGAGACTCTCATGGAGGCAGCTCAGGCGTGCGTTTCCTATAGCCGATTGTGGAAGGAGGGAATCCGAGCGGGCGATGCCTACTGGGTAAGACCCGAGCAAGTCACGAAAAGCGCTCCAGCAGGAGAGTACCTAACCAAAGGGGCATTCATGATTCGGGGCACACGCAACTTCCTTCGGGGAGTCGAGTTAACCCTCGCGCTTGGCGTGACGCTTCATGAAGGCAAGCCTCTCCTGATGGCCGGCCCACTGAGCGCGGTCAGGAACAAATGCAGCATCTACGTCGAGATGCGGCAAGGCAGGACGAGCCCTGCGGAAGCTGCGCGAAGAATCCTGGCGATGTTGCGAACCAAAGCTGAAGGCGGGACACACATCGACTTGCCACGTAATATCTTGGATGATGTAATACGGCTGCTGCCGCCCGGCGGAGTCGAGGTAGTGAAAAGCCCTTAAGCATGATAGGGTCGTCCGGTATTGGGATTCCAATTGTCGGCAACTTCAACGGGTCCGGAGGTTGAAGTCAAAGACGTGATGTCGTCACCAGTACTGACCGTCAGAGAGGACGACAATGTCACTAAAGTCGCCAAGGCGATGGCGAGGAGAAACGTAGGCAGCGTCGTTGTCGTTGACAAGAAGCGTAAACCACTCGGCATGATTACCGAGAAAGACGTAGTTCGCCGAGTGGCTGCCAAAGGCTTCCACCCAAACAAGATCAAGGCTGGCAAGATAATGTCAAAGCCCTTGCGTACCGTGGAACCTACCCTAGACGTAAAGGAAGCCGCAAGGAGAATGAAACAGGAGAAGGTGAAGCGTTTCGCGGTGATGGAAGCCGGCAAGCTCGTAGGCATGGTAACTGGAACCGATATCGTCGGAATCACTCCAGCATTGATCGACATGATGGAGGAGAAGTCGAAGATCAGACCGCTAGCTGAACCGCGCGAAAAGAGCGCGCTGGCTGGATACTGTGACGAATGTGGCATGTGGTCAGATGACCTGAAATCACGCGATGGGTCGTTTCTCTGCGCCGACTGCAGTTCCGATCTGGAGAAAGAAACCTAGAACAACCTGCAGTCCTTTCCTTCCACCACTGCCTGCTGCGTTCTGGCCTCTGGCCGACGCCGAGTGCTCGAGGAACATCGAAGATGTCGCTGAGAATAACTGACGTGAAGCTCCTTTCCAAAGGAAGACTTCTCGAAGGCTCAATCTCAATTGACAACGGCAGGATTGCCGGAATTGGCAGGACTGCGCTTCTTCCAAAGTCTGAAAGAACAATCGATGGCAGGGGCCTGATCGCGCTTCCTGGTCTGATCGATGCTCACGTCCACCTTCGAGACATGGAATTCGCATACAAGGAAGATTTCCAAAGCGGTACCTCCTCGGCAGCGGCAGGCGGATTCACCACCGTCCTTGACATGCCCAACACTCGACCTCCTACCAACTCAGACGAAAGAACCTTCGAGAAGATGGCGAAAGCGAGAGATTCGATACACGTGAACGTTGGATTCTACGGCGCTCTGGCGGAATCAACCGATGATCTTCGCAGAATGAAGAATGCCGGCGCGGTTGCGTTCAAGCTCTACATGAACGAACCGAACCCGGATGCCTGGCACAATGATCATCGAAGACTGCTCTCCTCACTTAAGGAATGCAAATCGCTTGGTGTATGCGTCGCTGTTCACGCAGAAAATGGACCGGCGACCTCCAAGATCCAAGGAGAGTGCCAATCAGCAGGAAAGAGCCGCATGCGAGACTTTCTGAGAGCACATGCACCTAGGTTCGAAGTGGACGCGATCCAGACAATCTCCCAACTAGCCCGCCGTTCCCGGTCAAAGATCCATGTGTGTCACGTGAGTACCTACCAGGGCCTTAGAGAGATCTTTGCAGCCCGGAGAAGAAGTATAGCGGTTACTTGCGAAGTGACTCCGCATCATATGTTTCTGGACCAGACAGACATGAACCGGAGAGGGGGAATCGCCGTCATGGTGCCACCTCTGAGGAGCCCCAGAGATGCAAGATCCCTCTGGAATTCAGTTGCCGGAGGATCGGTGGACATAGTAGCAAGCGACCATGCTCCTCACACAATCGAGGAGAAGACAGCCGAGGACGCGTGGGCGGTGAGACCTGGTATCCCAGGGCTTGAGACTACACTTCCCTTGCTGCTCACCAAGCTCCATCATGGCCAGATCGGCCTAAGCAGAATTGTTGAATTGTTGGCTCGTGGTCCGGCGAGGATCTTCGGACTCGAACGGAAAGGAAGGCTTGCCGTCGGGATGGATGCCGATCTAGTACTGATCGATCCGAAGGAACGGTTCAGGGTTGATTCAAAGAAGTTCTACTCGAAAGCACACTTTTCGCCGTTCGACGGTGTAGAGTGCACCGGTCGACCTGTACTGACGATGGTCGCGGGGCATGTCGTGTATGACCGCGGTGAGATTGTCGAGGCGCACAACGGTAAGATCCTGACTCAAGGGGCAGGACCATGAGGTTCGTCCTCGACGGTATGCTCGGCAAGCTGACAAGGTGGCTCCGCATGATGGGCCACGACGCCCTCTACCTCAACGACGCACAGGACCGAGCCCTCGTAGCGAACGCCATCCAAGAGAAGCGGATCTTGCTGACTTCGGATGTGGCGCTGTATCGATACGCGACCACTCATGGAGCCGAGGCATTTCTCGTGAAAGGCCGGACAGAGGCTGAAAGGCTCGCGAGCCTCGCGAGCAGGTTCAAACTTGATCTCTCGGTCGAGACGACCAGGTCCAGATGCCCAGCTTGCGGATTCGAACTGAAGGCCGCGTCGAAAGAAGAAGTGAAGGGCAAGGTGCCTGAGACAACCTTTAATGTCTTTGACGAATTTTGGGCCTGCTCGAACCCGGACTGCGGTAAAGTGTATTGGCAGGGCAGTCATTGGGGGAACATAGGCGCCCTATTGGAGAAGGCGCGGAAGATCCAAAGCAAGGAATGATGGAAAGGCGGAGACCAGGAGAAGATGGTTAAAACCTACTCGATCGATGACGGACGCTTTCTTGTCAGCCTCGCAAGAAGTGCGATCACCGAATACCTGTCAAAGCGTAAAGCGATTGACCCACCACCCGATGCACCAAAGCATCTGCTTGAGAAGTCAGGGGTCTTTGTTACACTCAACTCGGTGAAGCCGACGAGGCAGTTGAGAGGATGCATTGGCTACCCGCTGCCAACAGAGCCGCTCGTTGCAGCTGCGATCAGTGCGGCAATAGAAGCCGCTACAGGTGACCCACGTTTCGAGCCTGTTCAACTCTCGGAGTTCAAGAGGGACATCGCTGTTGAAGTCAGTGTACTAACGATTCCAGAAGAACTTGAAGCAAGGGAGCCTATCGAGAGGCCCAAAGAGATCGAGATCGGACGCGACGGACTCATAGTGGGACAAGGCCCGTATCGTGGACTTCTGTTGCCTCAAGTGGCGCCGGAGTGGGAGTGGAACGCTGAGGAGTTCCTGAGTCAATGCTGTTTGAAAGCGGGTTTGCCGCCTGACGCGTGGTTGGATAAGGAGACTAAGGTCGAGAAGTTCCAGGCGATCGTATTCGAAGAGGATCAGCCAAACGGCGGAGTCCACCTGAAGAAACTGTAGAGCTGTCTATGTTGAGGGTTTACGTTGCGCCTTGCGGCATCGGACTGGGCCACATTACGAGATGCGAACCCATCGCAGACGCACTAGTCTCCCAAGGCGCGGAAGTAGTCTACTCCACATACTCGGATGGGCTGGACTACGCTCGGAGACGCGGACTACCCACTCTTCCGACGGTTCCGATAGGATTCAAAGCCAAAGAAGACGGAACAGTCGACTTCAAGATGACGGCCGCAACGAGCGGCTTCTCGCTCGGCGTAAGAAGATTCCTCAAGCAGCTAACAGCCGAGATCAGGAACATCAAACGCTTCAAACCTGATGTTGTGCTTTCCGATTCGCGTGTTTCCTCTCTCATCGCCGGGAAACTGATGGGTGTGCCCGTTGCGTTGATTCTGAATCAGTTCCGAGTGGAGATTGTGAAGAAGCCGTCGGCGAAGAAGATCTCACCCGTCGAGCGGTTGTTCTTCCTGATTGTGAACATATTCTGGCTGTTCTTCAGAACCTTCCTCGGGGGAGTCTGGGCCAGAAGTGACCTAATGCTCATTCCGGACTTTCCGGCCCCTTACACGATCTCCGCCAGCAACCTAGCGATTCCGAGACGCTACAAGAAGAAAGTCAAGCTGATCGGCCCGATTGTGTCAGACGAGCCAAGGAAGCGACCGAGCGGGGGCGCTTTAAATGGATCACTTTTTTTCGCCAGTCGAAAACCGCTGATCTACGCTGCCATAAGTGGCCCCAAGACCGAACGGACCGTACTCGCAGACTTGCTCTTGGAGTCTCTGAGACGGTTCCCCAGCGAATATGAAGTCGTGGCTTCTCGAGGCGAACCTAACGGATCATCGGCGCCTGTTCGTGATGGCAATCTGACCGTCTATGATTGGGTTGAAGATCAGTATGAGCTCCTGAAAGCGTCGGACGTGGTGGTTTCGCGAGCGGGCCACGGAACCATAATGAAGGCGATTATGCTCGGGAAACCAATGATCCTCATCCCGATCCCAGACCATACCGAACAGTATGGAAACGCGAAGAGAGCCTCCAAGCTCGGCCTAGCAGAAATTGTCCCTCAACGAGAAATCACGGCTGAACGCCTATTGGATGCGACCAAGAGGCTGCTACGCTCGCCACCAGCCGGCATAGAGAGACTGAACAAGCACGCACCATTCACAGAGGCGATACCCATAGCGGCGCACCAGATCGTCGCTCTGGCTTCAGCGAAACAAACATGATGAACTGTACGCCGCGATCTTTAGGCTCGACCTACGGAAAATCGATTTGCATTTTTCTTGAGTCGGCTGCGATCTTGTGAGCCAACTGCTCTGCTTGGAGGCGATTCTCCAGCGTCCTGGCTTCATCGATGAGGGCTTCGTCTGCGCCGGATAGAGGCTGTGTTGCGGTCTTCTCTGTCTCGGGTTGGGTTAGTCCGAGTTCTTCGAGCTGCTCTCTCATGTCTGCCTCGTCGAGTGTGAGTAGTGGGCGATAGACTGGGAATGTTGCGACCTCGTCGACCGCTCTGAGGTCCTTCAAGGACTCCACGTCGCCTTGGCAGAACCTGTCAGCTGTCACGAGCCCTAGAGCGTTCCGAGCAAGATGCTTGGCCGCCCGAAACATCAAGCGCATACAGAAGACTCTTTGCAGGTCCGGGCTAACGGCCGCTAGAGCGTTTCTCGTGGCTTCATCGAGTGTGATCAGCCGCGCCGAGTATGTGTTCTTTGGAACGTACTGCCTGAGCCTCTTCACGCCTTGGAGTATCTCGTCTGGGGGGACGCCCCCTATAGGGGGGGGTAGGTCGGCTATGACGGGCCAGACCATGGCTCCACGCTTCATCAACAAGTAGAACGACAACGGCGCGTAGGCGGGGTCAGTTGCCAGCCCTAGGAGACTTCCCTGCGAGCCGACCGGTAGCCCGCTGGGGCCGTTGAACCGTCTGGCCGAGATGTAAGCGCCACTGGCGCCGTAGAATACACGGAATGTATGATCCGGACTGTCCAGGTTCACACTGACGCCTTTGGGTAGGCGGGATAGGATTTCGGAGCCTGCTCGGATCTCGATCTCCTTGCCTTTCAGCTGTGAGGGCTCGAATCTGCGTGCCCTGACCGCAAACGTCTCCCCATGCTTGATCGTTCGTTCAGCAAGCTTGACTACGCACTCAACGATTTCGCTCGGGTCTGTGGCAGTTCGTTCACATGCGTCCGCATGAGACACACCAAGAACCCTAGCCAAACTGTTCGCTACAGGGTCTGCATCCATGAGACCATCAATCACTAGTAAGCCGCCTGCTGGCCTGATTCTGTAACCTTCTTGCCCGATGCGCTTGAGACTGAATCTGAGATGATGCTTCAGTTGTCGAGCGAGCTGGTGGCGTACGGGCTGACTCTTCAGAGCGAACTCGGCAGTTGAGATCAACACAACATCAGACAAGAACGATGACCCTTCAGAGGACCGTTCTAACCATTCGAGTAGTCAAGGAGACTCTTGGCGCCTGAGGGCTTGTCTCCAATTCCGGCTGCTGGCTGATCTTTTGAGGCGGGCCTCAGCTCTTCCAGAATCACGATCGCCTCGCCGAGCGGCAAGCCCATCAGCAACGCCATCTCTTTTGCGGAGATCCGGGGTTTCTCGGGAAGGATGGATCGTTCAACGTAGCGTTTGTGGAACTTGTACATGGGAAGCGCGCGGGCGGTCTCGGTGAGAATCTCCCAAAGAGCCGTTGCGTCATAGCTAGACTGAGTTGACATTCGAGAGTCGCATCGTATCAAACAGAAGCGACTGTTTAAAGTTTCAACGATGAAGCGTGAGATAGCAGTTCAAGTCTGAACGCCCTACGTCAGGATGCCATACAAAGCGACTGCGTAACTCGCATGAGTAACAATGGGTGTCAGCCACCCTACCCAGCTGGGGATGATGACCCTGTGGCGCACCAAGAAACCACGACGACGAAAAGCGCCTCTCCTATGAGAGGTTCAAATTTGGGCGCCCGCACCATGAGACCTGTGTTGTGTGTGTGTGCGCACCAAGGGACCGGGGACATAGGTAAGGGCGCTGGTTGGTGGGGGACGTGGCACTGGTTGTTTTCGACGTGTCTCAGGGACGTGGAAGTCCGGTAGAAAAAAAGAGTGGAGAGGGGTTCGTAGGCTGTGTGAACCGTTACACTGTTTCGATGGTGACCTTGACCTTGGCGGCCTTCTTTGCGTCTTCAAGGATTGTGATCTCGTTCTTTCCTTTGCTTACGTAGGAAAACAAGTTGTTCAGGCTCTCCTTCGCGGCCTTCTTCGTGTCCTTGTCGAGCTCTAGCGTGATCTCCCCTATCTTACCCATGCAGTTTTCACCTGTGCAGGTGGAGTACCATAGGGCTTCCCTTAAAGATTCTTGACGTATCTTTCCGTACTTTTCAGCATTCTTCTACCTTTCTCATACGTCCCGTGGGAGGCGAATCTTCGGCTTGGAAGTTCTTGGCCGAATAACGTAGTCCAGTCCAAATGTTTGCTTCCACTACGAGGAGTCCGTCCCCGAACACGAGCGTCCGAATTTGGACCGTCTTTCGTCGTCGTTTTCGTGTGTGTGTGTGCGCACACATATTGACTCCCGACGCTAATGGGCCTATTTTGGCGGACGCAATGACAGGACATACTTGAAGGCGAAATACAGGCTTCTCAGCCTCTGACAGAGGCCGAACTTTGTACGTCCAATCCTTTCGTGATAGCGCACTGGCACTTC
>Ga0315280_10001604_pt1 | contig 38402 bp, 41 predicted proteins | sample YL17G06_40_MG_FD_203697 | JGI IMG/M metagenome (GOLD analysis project Ga0315280, IMG submission 203697) | Sediment microbial communities from Yellowstone Lake, YNP, Wyoming, USA - YL17G06_40 | ecosystem: Environmental > Aquatic > Freshwater > Lake > Sediment | place: USA: Wyoming | collected... | reverse complement strand
GAACTGATAAAACGAATGGTCTAAGCCTTTATTTTAACATCCTTGTTTGCGATATGTTTTATAACTACTTTTGGAATGCCATTGTATCCGAGGGGAAAGCAACATTGAGCGCTAAGTGGCGAAGAAGCAAAAAACATCCAAAAAGACTCAACATTTTTAAAGCCTTGAAAAGAATCAAAAATAAAAAAGCTCCTCCGACATTTCGAATCAAAAATTCGAGGGTTAAAAGGCACGCGTGTCCCTACCTATATAAAGTTCCGAAAATTTATAGAGAAAGAAAGTGGACGGAGCCGGAACCCCTAATTGATATTTTAGAAGAAAAGGATGAAGTAATAGTTGTTGCCGAGTTTGTAGGGTTCAATAGGGAAAACCTAAGAATCCATGTAAGAAATCAGCGTTTAACTTTGTCCGCTGAGGCTTTGGATCGAAAATACTATAAAAGTTTAAATCTTCCTATGGGAGTGATTCCAAACAGCATACGTACAGCATATAAGAATGGTGTACTTGAAATCCGATTAAGAAAGGGTATCGAAGAAAAAGCCGTAGACAAAGTAGCTGGGTTAGAAAATGCCACAAAGACTCAGAAAAATTAGAAAGAAACGTGGTTCAAGAACTCATGGCTACGGCAGAGTAGGTCAGCACAGATGCCATGGGTCTAAAGGATACCGAAAGGCGGGACGACACAAAGGCGGATGGAGCTACGTTTTAAGATACGAACCAGACTATTTCGGCAAAAAAGGATTCACTTCAGCCAAAAGTCTCAGACAAAAAGTAAATGTCATGAACGTCGGAAAACTCGACGAAATAGCTAGCAAATTTTCGACAGAAAAGGAAGAAGGCAAATTTTTCATAAACTTAGAAAGCCTCGGCTACACAAAACTTCTAGGTACTGGAAAAGTCACAAAACCGCTGATCGTTAAAGTACCATCATGCTCAAACTCGGCCGCCGAAAAAATAAAAGGAGCCGGAGGACAAATATTGACGGAAGTTCAAAAACATGGAGCGTAGATGTTAACCTATGGCTGGTAGATTTTTAAGCCTGTTCAAACCCATTGCAAGGGCTATTCCAGAAATTAAGGCCCCAGAACGCCGAGTCAGCTTTAACGAGAAAATCTTTTGGACAGCACTTGCGCTAATCATCTACTTGGTAATGTCCGAGATTTGGCTTGTAGGTATACCGACTACACAAATCCAACAACTTGCTCCCCTTTCAATAATTTTTGCTTCTAGCAGGGGCAAGTTAACGGAACTTGGGATAGGTCCAATAGTTACGGCGGGGCTGATACTACAGCTTTTGGTTGGTTCCGCCATGATAGATTGTGACATGTCAAAGCCTGAGGACAGAGGCTTATTTACAACAGCAAGCAAAGTTTTCTCAATAATCCTAACTGGAGTTCAAGCATCAGCCTACATAATCGGCGGAATGTATGGCGCCTTGTTAGGCACAACTGCCATACTTATTTTCCTACAGCTTTTGGCAGCTGGAATTATTATTATGCTATTGGATGAGCTTGTTCAAAAGGGTTGGGGATTCGGCAGCGGGATAAGCCTCTTCATCATGGCTGGTGTTGCACAGCATATTTTTTGGCAATGCTTTTCTCCCGGAACCGGTTTATTCGTCGGAGCTCTCACATTAGTATTTGCTGGCAACCAGCCGATAACATGGTGGATATTTGGAGGAGGTGCATATCCATCCCTACTGGGATTCATAGCTACAATTGTTGCTTTTCTAATCATAATCTACATGGAAGGAGTAAGAGTAGAGTTGCCATTATCCTACGCTGGTTACAAAGGTTTCCGCAGCCGATACCCAATAAAGCTTTTATATGTATCTAATCTTCCAGTAATTTTTGCATCCGCTCTTTTCGCTAATGTGTATTTATTTTCACAACTCTTCTGGAATATGAACGGACAACCTAGCCCTGACCGTGCAAGCTTTTGGCTTAACCTTCTAGGACAATTCCAATGGACTGGAACAGCCCCAAATCAGCAAATTCAACCGATAGGAGGTCTTGTATATTATGTGACCTCACCGAACAGCCTCGCAAATGTCATAGCGCGCCCCGATAGAGCCTTCGGCTATATTGGAATTCTTATTGTTTTTTGTATTATTTTTTCGCTTACTTGGCTCGAGGTTGGCGGCTTAGGTCCGTCAACTGTAGCTAAACAGCTTGTTGACGCTGGTATGCAAATTCCCGGATATAGACGATCTGGAAAAGCTATTGAATCGATTCTTAAACGCTATATTCCCACTGTCACGGTTCTTGGCGGAATAATTGTGGCACTGGTTGCGGGCATTTCAGATTTCTTCGGAGTTTTCGGTTCAGGAATGGGTATTTTGCTTTCTGTGGGAATAGTTTATCAGTATTATGAAATATTGATGCAAGAAAGAGCAGCGGAAATGTATCCAGCTTTTAGACGGGTATTCGGAGGCTAGTGAAAACCACGGATGTACCCCTAAAATCAGAAACGTACATTTTTTGGCTGAACGGTCAATGAAGGATTATTGTTTTCAAGGCTTATGACTGAATTATTTGCAGTTTTAACAAGCACACCAACAAAAATAGTTATTAATGCCAAAGGAAGAAGAAGAAGCTAAGGAAATCCAATAATGATAGAGGAGATAGAATGATTACAGAATTACCGATAGCCACAATCATAGTAATGTTAATTAGTGTGGCAGTTTCACTCACCAGCTCCTCTCTTAATCGCCTTTTAATAAGCCGATTCGTCGGCTGGAAACAATATAGAGCAATGCAGAAAGAAACTTCGGAATATCGTGCCCAGATGACCCAAGCAATGCGCAAAAATGACAAGAAACTCCTTGAAAAATTAAAAAAGAAGGAACCGCAAATCCTCAATATGCAGAAAAAAATGGTTAAACCTCAGCTAGTCTTGTTTGGGCTTTCCTTCAGCTACATACTCATTTGGTTTATCATACCACTATACATTCACGTAGATTATGCCGCATACATTCCAGGTATTGGAGGAATACCCGTGGTCTGGTGGTATTTTATCTGTTCCTTCCTTTTCGGGACACTTTCATCCCGTTTAATAGGCATAATGCCAATAGAATAGGAAATGAAACAATGCCCCAACCCCATTTACGAACCAGAAGCAAAAAACGCTTGAAATCAGCATTACCAGGCGGCAGAAACCAAATTCACTACAAAAAGGAAATGGCATCAACACCTTCATGCTATATTTGCGGCCAACCCCTAGCTGGAATATCACATCTCACTACAACAGAAATACGCAAACTTAACCGAAGTAAAAGAAGGATCTGGCGCCTCCACGGCGGAAACATATGCCACAACTGCCTTAAAAACGCTCTAAAACATGCTGCAAGAACCATTTAAACACTGAATTTTGAGGCAAATCGATGATTAGAGATGAAAAGGCAAAAAAGAAAATCAAAGAACCTATAGTTATTTGCATCTGTGGAATGGCTGGAAGTGGAAAGAGCACTTTAGCAAAAAAGCTTGCTGAAAAATATGGACTCAAATACTGCTCAGGCGGAGATGCATTAAAAGCCTTAGCCATAGAAGAAGACTACAAACCTTTTGAACGTGGATGGTGGGAAAGCAAGGAAGGAATGCGCTTTCTAGAAAAAAGGGGTAAAGACCCAAAATTTGACGAAGCAGTTGACAGAAAATTTTTGGAGTTGGCACAGCAAGGAAATGTAATTTTGGATAGCTGGACCATGCCATGGCTTCTCAAAAAAGGTTTTAAGGTATGGTTGGAGGCTTCTCCAGAGAAAAGGGCGGAAAGAATAGCCAATAGAGACGGAATAGGCGTTAGGGAAGCTTTAAAAGCGTTGAGAAACAAGGAGGAGCGGACAAAGGCTATTTACAAAAAACTTTACGGTTTTAGCTTAGGAGAAGATTTCACACCCTTCAATTTAATTTTGGACACAGACAATTTAAAGGCTGGGGAAGTATTCCAAGTTCTATGCGAAGTAATAGATAACGTCACCGTTGATTCAAGGAAATACAGAAACTTTTAATGACGCACAGAATTGCACGAGCCCATAAAACGTTGAAACGGCCAAATTGTCTATAAAAGAAAAACGTTTAGCAGCTACTTTTTAAGGTTAACAGATTCATGCGTAAATTTTAAAACCACCTCTAGAAATATCTTCTAGATTGTTCTTCTATAATCAACCTCTGAAAGCCATGTGAGGAAAACAAAGATGAAAAAAAGCGAATTCAGAATTAACCATCTAATTTTTGGGTTTTCCGCAGGAGCAATTGCTTCGTACATGCTCTTGTCTTTTCCCGACATCGGTAGTGAATCAGTATTTATGCTTATAATTTTTAATTTTCTCTTTGTCTCCCTAATTTTTCCGTTAAATGGAACGTTAACAAGAAAATTATCCATGTTATTAGCGGGGAACATTATAGGCTTACTTTGGAACTATCTTTTTTCTATGTTTGTTGTCACAGTTGCTAACTATTTTGGAAGATTCTTCGACATTGTATACATAATTCTGAATCCTTTCGTAAACCTCGTCTGGATTGTTTCGTTCTGGTCAATAAGTTTAACAGTCCTAGCCAACTCCAAAAAAGAAAACAGGATGCTTAGACTTGATAACTGAAATTTTGGAAACATTGTTTTTAATTTTAACAGCTTTAATGGCAGCTTATCTTATTCGACATTATATCTTCACACTAACAGTTTTAAAAGGCACTCCAAAGAGTTCAAAAGCTGTTGCAATAGGAAACACAACTTACCTACCGACAGTGTCGATTCTAGTTCCAGCGCGTAACGAGGAAAAAGTAGTTGGGAGAATACTTCAAAGAATGACTGAATTAACTTATCCAAAGGATAAAATGCAGATAATAGTTATTGATGATGCCTCAACAGATAACACAGGGGAAATAGCGGAACAGTACTCAAGCATGTATGATCATATTAAAGTTGTACACCGAGACGAGAAAGAAGGGGGAAAGGGTAAAACATCAGCCTTAAACGCTGGATTCAAACATGCGAAGGGTGAAATTATTTTTTGTTTCGATGCGGACTATTACCCGCAAAGGGACATTCTAGAAAAACTCGCAAAAGAGTTTGCCGATCCCAAAGTAGGTGTAGTGCAAGGCAGAATTACCGTTTTAAATGAACCCCAAAATGTGGTTACAAGACTTGTGGCATTAGAAAGAATAGGCGGATACCGCATCGACCAGCAAGCGCGAGATAGCCTGGGATTGATTACACAGTTCGGCGGAACCGTGGGAGGAGTTAGGCGAAGTCTATTGAAACGTTTAGGGGGTTGGGATGAATCTATCTTGGCTGAAGACACGGACTTAACTTTTCGTGTTTATCTTGCCGGTTATAAAGTTCGCTATGTCAATGATGCAGAATCTTATGAGGAAGCAGTTGAAAGTTGGCGAGCTTATTGGAAGCAAAGATACAGGTGGGCTAAGGGACATATGCAATGTGCTTTTAAGCATTGGTTTAAAGTTTTAAGAAGCAACAATCTGGGGCTTAAAGAGAAGATTGACGGTCTGCTTTTGTTAAACGTGTATTTCATGCCAGTCTTTGTCCTGCTTTCATGGATTGTAGGCGTTCCACTTTTCTTCTTACGCCCTCTTCCATGGTTTGGCTTGTTTTGGGCTTTTGCACCAATTTCTCTTTACAGTTTTGTCGGAAATTTTGCGCCGTTCTTTGAAGTGGGAATCGGAGCATATTTAGACGGCAGAACCAGAGCCCAATGGTTAATCCCATTGCTGATTTTCACGTTCTTATATAACATACCAATATGCACAAAAGCACTCACAGATTTGCTTCTATCAAAAATCAAAAGAAAAAACAGTAACCATTGGACAAAAACTGCCCATTCTGGGAACGGAAACGCTTATATTGCTATTTAAGACATACGCTTTCAAAAGATAAGAATGTTTCCGAATCCGACCCCAACAACATTTATTATGTTAATTCTTGGAGTTTCAACCTTCATCTTCATAATGCTTTTGCCAGCCCTTCTGGAATTAAAAAGGCCTAAGGACGCTGGACCCAGAATGATTGCAGACGATGCCAATTTCACACAGCCAAAAATAAGAAATATGCCGATAGTAAACGTTGAAGAAGAACAAGGATTTGATCAGATACTTATTAAGAGAATAGCGGATGTTATTGCTGTTTTGCCAAATTTAGAGGTGTAAAATTGTTCTTTTTCAAAAATAGTTTTGCGTTTTTCCAGCGCTCTTGAGCTATCTTTATGTTTCCTAGAACACTGCCGTGAAGAGAGTAAAAAATGTAACAGAGATAAGTGCATTGGGTACAGTCGCTGTAAATTTTGCGCAAATCATTAAGCTTTTCGCTATTCCACACGCTAGGCAAGTCAAAAATTGACGCTACTGGTTTATGAAGATGGCATCCTGCAACACGACCTAAATGATCTATGATAAAGAAGTTTTGAAGTGCATGACACTTCCATGTTCTTTTGCCTTTCAAATAAAGGTTCTTGACGGCTTCTAATATTTTGGTTGTCATGAGGATGTTGCTGTTTTTCCTTTTCATCTCAAGGAGGGAGTTACAGAGTTTAGCTATTGCCTTTTCATCGGTTATTAAGAACTCATCATTTTTCCTACCGATTTTGAAAAGCTGGCTTGCGTCATCAGAAGAATCGTAAGAATATAGACAGTACCAAAGCGGAATTCCTTTTTGTAGGAAGTACGTAGTGAAATCTATAAGCTCGTATAGGTTAAATTGCGAAATGGTTGGTGTTACACTTACGCTAATTCCTTCCCTATCCAGTTTTTCAACGGCTTGCATGGCTTTTTTCCAAGCACCGTTGACACCTTTTATATGATCATTCTTCTTAGCGTCTAAACTGTCTATTGAAATCGCAACAAAGTCAGCATCGCGTAAAGCATCAATCTTTTCTGCAGACATGCTGCCGTTATCGTACACTGTGGTTATGAAAAAGCGTGAAGCATATTCAATAATCTCTCCGATGTCTTCTCTTAGAAGCGGATTTCCTCCAGAAATTGTAATTTCTATGGCACCAAGTTCTTTGAGTATATCCAAACCTCTTTTGATCTCTTCTGTTGATAATTCCTTCACATCTTGTTCTCGCCAAACATCACATCCTTTACAACGATAGTTACATTTTCTCGTAACCATCCACTGCACATGGTAAGGTCTATTAGGGGTTAGAGAACGAACCATTATGCTGGCAGCTTTTTCTAAAGTCATAACCAACTAGTGTACACCGCATGTCATGTGTAGTAGCTATTTAATAGAATTAAAGAAACTATATAAAAATATGATGTGAGGCTGAGCAACTCTTTGTAACCAGTCCTACATTTCCTTCTGATGTTCACCAATATTTTCACTTTCTACCACCATCTTGATCCCAATCCATTGGATGGCACCAAAGCCTACGACGAATCTAAACAAGTCTGTTACGATTCTTATCAAAATAGTCGCTGCAGCACCAATGGGAAGCCACTCTGGTCCTAAGAATGCCCCGAAAAGAGTTGTCATGGCAATTTCAGTCACGCCGAATTCCCAAGGAATTCCCACTGGAATAGACTTTAATGCTACAACGAGAGAGTAGACAACAATGAGTATTGCCCAATTTAAAACATAGCCTATTGCAGCAAAAACTAGGTAATAGACTAGAATGCTGAAAAACCATGACAATATTGAGAACAATATAGGGAGAATAAGTTTCTTAGGATTTGCACCAAAAGAACGTATGGATTCATAAAAAGTTCTTGTGTCTTTTCTGGCTTTATCCCTCCATGCATTAAGGTTCCATCGCCCGCGAGTAACACGCTCTACAAAAACAATAATTTTATCAATCAAATTTTGTGTCCAATTTTCCTTAAACCACACAACAGAAATCAGGCAAAGAAAAATGGTAGCCGCAGCAATCACAAAATATATGAGACTTTGTATTAGACTTGGGAAGGGAATTTGAAAAATCAACAGGTACAAGGCGCCACTTATTAATGTGCCAATAATCAAAAAAGTACCTAATATCCTTTGGGTCACAACGGACGCTACTGCCTTTCCAGTGTCCACTCCATCATGTGTAATAAAGTAAACCCTAGAGATTTCGCCGCTGACAGATTCTGCAGGAATAAGCAAATCTATAAAACTGCTCGCCCAAACATACATGAAAGCTTTCTTGAAAGGCAGTGTGGCTGAGAGAGGCTTTAAGAAATAATGCCATGCCGATGAGAACAAGCCCACTTCTAGCACAGTTGCGACAACCGAAATCAAGTATATCGGAAGGCTAGTTTGCTCTATTGTGGCTATCATTTTGTTAATATCGACGAAAAAAACTAGGTACAAAACGAAAGCCAATAGTCCGATAATTAAGAAGGGCAGTGTTCTGTACAACAGGGTTTTTCTTTTCGGCATCATGAAGGGCTACACCAATAAGTCAGTGGATAGAGTCAACAACGTATTACACTATTATATTTTTTCCAACTTTGAGTCTTCGAGTTTCATCCTGCTTGGCCCATTAATGGTTAGAAAATAAACTAGGATGCTGATAGCTTTTTCCAAGGTCATAATCAACAATGCACACTTCCATTCTTAATATGGTTTATTACTTAAATATGGATTAAAAGATACCACATAAAAGAGTGGGGCACAAAACGGCACCATAGCCAAAAGGCGATTGCTCTTGCAATTCGGTGAGAAGTACTTTAGAAATCTCAAATATTCACAAAGAAAACGTGTGATAAAGAGGCATATCTTAGAAGCCCTTAAGTGGGGATCAAAAGTTTCTAACGTCGATCTTCTGAATGGGCAAGGCAAAACTGTATTGGACGTAGGTTGTGCCTATGGATATGCTGTTGATGTTCTAGAAAACCTTGGCTATGATGCCTACGGCGTTGATATATCAAAATACAGCGTAAAAAAAGGAAAAGAATTTTTCTCAGCAGATTTTCTTGTCTGCGACGTGCAAAAAGGCCTTCCTTTTAAGGAGAATGTTTTTGATTTGGTAACATGCTTTGGAGTTATAGAGCATCTTACGTATCCCTTATGGGCGATAAAGAATATGTTTACTTCGTGTAAAGGCATGATTATCTGCACAACGCCTAACAGAATTGTGGAGAAACCAGTCAAGAAGATTATAAGAGATTTTGACGAAACCCACATCAACGTCAAGACCCAGAAGGAATGGGAAAGATACATCAAAAATCTAAACTGTAGCTTCTTCAAAGTTGAACCATTTCTTGACGCAAGTCTAAGGGTTAAGGATAAATTATTATTTTTTAAATCGTTTAAAATACCTTATCTCGGTTTGGACTTGAGAATCTTAATTAAGAAATAACGGAGATTAACCCTTATGGAAGCAGTGGACGTTGTCATGCTCACAAAAAACAGTGAACGCTTACTTAATGCATGCCTTAAATCAGTTTATGAAAATGTACCAGTCAAACGTTTGATTGTGGTCGATGCTTTTTCAACAGACAACACGTTGAAAATATTTGCTGAATTTGACAAGAAATATGGAAACATCAAGATCATAACTGAAAAAAGTTCAAGAGGAAAAGCTAGAGAACGAGGCATACGAGAAGTAGAAACAGACTGGTTCATGTTTGTTGACAGCGACGTTATCCTATGCAAAGATTGGTTCAAAAAAGCGAGCAGATACATAGCAAAAGATGTTGGTGCAATATGGGGCGTTGACATTCCAGGAGATGTAAAAAGCAAGTTTCTGAAGAAAATGTTGCAATGGATTGAGGCCAGAACATTTGACATTAGAGGAGGATGCCACGACATACTTATACGATGTCACGCTGTTAAAGACATTAAAATTCCGAGTGAACTACACACATTAGAGGACGCTTACATAAAAGAATGGATTCAGGCAAAAAATTACAAGGTCATTGTTAGTTACGCATCTTACTGTAGACATTATAAAACAATGAATAACTTACTGTCGAAGGAAAACAGAGTCTCCACAATTTTGGAACTCAAAAACATGAAATTAGTCAGAGAACGTTTACTGTATGCGATGATTTTTGCGCTCATGTGGCTTCTACAGGAAGCAAAATCAGGAAGTAGAAAGGTGGGCATTATCGACGAATATGCAAATTGACATTGTTGTTCTGACGAGAAACAGTGAAAGAGTTTTAAAAGAATGCCTTACCTCCGTTTATAAAAACGTCCCTATAAACAATTTAATTATTGTTGACGGTTACTCAACTGACGCAACTTTAGAAATAGTGAAAGAGTTTCAAGAAAAACACAGTAATGTTGTTTTAATCCAAGAAAAAGGAACACGGGGCAGTGCAAGACAAAAAGCAATAAGTAAAGTGAAAACTGACTGGTTTATGTTCGTGGATAGCGATGCCATTCTATGTGACGAATGGTTTGCAAAGGCAAAAAAACAGATGAAAGACAACGTAGGCGCAATTTGGGGAATGGAAATTTGGTCGGTGTTAAAAGACACGAGAATCTTGAGATTGTTTGAAAGAGTCACGATGAAAATCTTTGAGAAAAGAGGCGGAACCCATGATTTGTTAGTGCGACGCAAAGCAATTGAAGACATCCACATACCTTACCACTTGCACACATACGAAGACTCCTACATCAAATCATGGATCTGCAAAAACGGCTACAAAGTAATTCCCGTTTACGACCCTTATTGCATTCATTATAGACCAGAAGATGTCTGGACTATCAAACAAAGCGTCGGCTTAGTTGCTAGCGATCTTAAATTTGCTATTCGCCACCCTCAACTATTTCTGTCATATACTTTCTACGCAGCTATTGTTTTACATCAAAACCTTCTGCGTACGTTAAAGCCAAACAACTGAAGTGAAGTTCAGACAGCAGAGTTGGCGGAGTTTTCTAAAGCCAGCCAAAGGTGATCTGATACAGGTCTAACCAATTTTTCTAAACCGCCTTCTTTACGTATTATGAATCGTTTTTCTGGGGAAGAAATAAACTCGCCTATAATTGCAGCAGCAATTTCGTTTTTCTCCAAAACTTTCACAACCTTGTCAGCGGAGTTTCGCTTAGCAGCAATCAACAAGCTTCCAGAAGCAATAAGCTGTAAAGGATCTATTCGGAAAAAATCGCATATCCTAACAGTTTCGGGTGCTATTCGGATTTTTTCTTCATAAATTTTCACACCCAAGTTTGATGCGTCTGCCATTTCATGGATCCCTCCAGCTAAACCGCCTTCTGTTGGATCATGCATAGCGTGAACTGCACATGTTTTGAATGCTGCAACTGCGTCTTTTACAACGCTTATGTTGTCATAGAATTTTTTGGCATTTTGCAACATGGTAGGTTTTAATGTCTTCTTTAACTGTTCTTCTCTATCCGCGGCGAGAATGGCGGTTCCTTCGATTCCGGCGTTTTTTGTTAATATGAGCTTGTCTCCAGGTTTAGCTCCTCCTGCTGTCACGTAGTTTCCTTTTTCTGTTATGCCCATGGCGCAGCCTACAACTATTGGATTAGTCAGTCGAGGAGTTACTTCGCAGTGTCCTCCAACAATGGCCATACTTAATTTTTTAGCGGCTTTATCCATTTGGGTAGATATTGTTTCAACAATTTGCCTATTCGCGTTTTCAGGGAGCAAAATACAGGAAAGGAAGAAAGCTGGTTCAACACCGAACGTGGCGATGTCGTTTGCATTAATGTTGACTGCAAGCCAGCCGATTCTCTCCAACGCCCCAGTGATTGGGTCCATGGAGACAATCAATGATCTGCTTCCTACATTTATCACGGCACCATCGATTCCTGCTGCGGGGCCTAGTGCAACTTCATCACGTTTGGCACCTAGATTCTTGAATATGACCTCTTTCAAGAGGTCAACAGGGATCTTTCCTGGTGGCAATGTCATCTTGGGCCCTTCTAGAAAGTTGTTGCTGGCTTCAGGATTTCTGGGAGTCTCTTGCGGATGATTAAGGCTATTGGTAAGCCAACGACTCCGCCAGCTACTATCTGCACTATGTTTGCTGGTACTTCGCCTAACGCTGCCCATCCAATTTGTAGCGGGAAGAATTCGGCTAGGAAGTAACCAGTTATCATTTCTGCGCCTGCAATGATCACGGCAAGAACGTCTCGTCGATAGCTGATTCTATTGGAGATTAATCCTGCGATGAAGCCTTCTACTCCTTTTATCACTAAGGTATATGGGGCGAAATAGGCATAGCCTCCAGCTACGTCTGATATGGCTGATCCGACTCCGCCAGCAAAGCCGCCGACTACAGGGCCAAAGGTGAGCGCGCTTACAAAGATCATGATATCGCCGAAGTTTAGATATCCCCTTGTTGCTGGGATGTAGATTTGTACGGCAAAGGTTGTTACGGCCACCAGTGCCGCCATGACTCCCATCAGCGCCGCAGTTATTATTGTGAATCTGCTTTCCATTTAGATCGTGCTCCATGTTTTCTAGCGGTCAATCGTAAGCTTAGTATAGTTGTAACTATAATAGTGAATGGACGTTTATAAATTTTCACATCGATGAAAATCGTTTAAAAGCTTTTTTAAAATGAGGAGATCATCCGCTGCATATTAAATGGCGGTTTTCCAGAGACAAAATCTTATCTAATTTATTTGCTACAAAGTGAATCATAAGGGAGGTATCATCGATATCACCTGAAAACCACAACGTGGATGCTCGGGCCCTCGGGAGAATAAGAGAACATGATCTTACAAGATTTCTGCGAGACAAAGGGGTTCCCGCCTTCCATACCGATGTCTTTGACATTATTATCTACATTCTTGGAGAATGGATTGGAATAGAACTTAAAGAGAATAACAGAAAACAAGAGAAATGGAACCTAACTGTACATACAAACACATGGAAAAATCAAATGGAACTGGCCCGAAAAACAGGAATGAAAAGAGTTGTAATATACCTATCAGAGCATGTAGGAGATTGGGTTATTGAAGACTTAGAGCTAATAGATCAAAGAGTGAAGAAGAGCAAAGGTCAATTAACCAGAATAACCATCAAAAACCTAATAAAAATAAAGATGAAAAAATGGTTGATCATGCGAGGAATCACCAGTAAAACAGCATGACTGACAGTAAAGGTCACATCAAAAGTTTCAAGTCGTCGATGGCTGATAGCACTTTCTTTCCGCGTTCCGTTATTCTAAAGAATTTTTTTCCGGTCTTCTCGTAGCCGACGATTAGCGCTTTCTCTGACAGCTCGTTTAAGTGTTGATAAACGGCCGCTCGCGTCATTGTTCTCCCGAGTTTTTTCCACAAGTCGTACCCGTAAGTGTCTTTCTTGCTTAGGATACGGAGTATTTTCTCTTTTGTGCTTAGCTCTAAGCCGAGAACTGCTGTTTTTTGTTTTTTGGTTAATGTTTGCAGTACGTCTGTGGCTTTAAGTCCACTTCCTGTAATTAGGCACACAACACTCTCGTTATTGCTTATTTTTTCTTCTTCAACAAGCTTTTTCAGTGCTGCGATTGTGGCTGAACTTGCTGGTTCTGCAAACATTCCTTCAAGTTTGGCTATTTGAAGTTCCGCTGCAAAAATTTCTGTGTCAGAAACAGTTAAGGTCAAACCATTCGATTCCTTTAATGCTTTTATTGCTAATTCACCTTGTAGCGGTTCAGTCACCAAAACTGCAAGCGCACGAGTGGAGGGGTTCAGCGTTTTTGCCAATTTGGAACGGCCTTCCGTTAATGTTTTGACTATAGATGCGCATCCTTCCGGTTGAACGCCAACCATTTTTGGCAACGAGTTTGTTATTCCAAGCTGTTCAAGCTCTTTGAAGCCCTTCCAAACTGAATAAATCGTCCCACCGCTTCCCATGGAAACTATAAACCATTCTGGAACACCAAACTGCTCACTTACCTCGTATGAAATTGTTTTCTGCGCTTCAATTGCAAGAGGATTTAGCTCTGAAGTTGCTTGATACCAGCCTGTTTCCTTCGCCAGAGCTTCAGCTTTGCGTATGGAGTCGTCAAGAATCTCGCCAAATTCTTCAATAACAGCATCGTATGCAAGCATTTGAGCTAATTTTCCAACATCAACAAGTTTCGGCACAATCACATGACAGCTTAACCCGACTTTTGCTGAGTAGGCAGCGAGAGAAGCGCCCAAATTTCCGTTGGTTGCACAGATTAACGTGTCATATTTAAGGTCTATCGCATTTGATGTTAGGAGAGCGGCTGCACGGTCTCTATAGGAGTTTGTAGGGTTTCGGGTTTCATCCTTTAAATACAAATCCGTTAAGCCCACAGTTTTAGCAAGTCTTTCCGCCCTGTGAAGACGTGTTCCTCCCTCGCCGAGGCTTATTACATGCTCCACTGGCGGAAGCAAAGGTCTATATCTCCAAAAGCGTATCTGACCCGAAAACTTGATTTTACTGTTTCTTGGCAAATTAAGCTCGTATTCTAAAGCTCCTCCACACTTTTCACATTTGTCTCGTGGAGGAAACAATGGAAGTTCTAAGCCACATTTAACACATTTAAGAGCCATGATTCTACTCCATTAAATTAAGGTTTCAGCCTCTTTATTCTATTTTAGCTAAACATTTTCCGGAAGTTCTCAAAGAAAATTTTCCTCTTAGCTTTTTGGGAAATTTCCGCAGCTTCAACGATTGCTATTTGAGTTGGATAACGATAATATGGCACGTCAGAACCAAAAAGTATCCTGTCTTCGTCAATGTCCGCCGAAAGTTCAACGAAATCAGGTAAAGTGCCAGAGGTTTCAACATAAACATGCTCACATTCTTTCAGCGCACTGATGGCTGATTCCCTTAAATGACCCAGAATTATGGGCAACTTTGGATAGTTTTTGGCGATTTTCAAGATTAGCCCAGGAGAGGAAAAGCCATCACCAGAATGGAATAGTATTGGAAGATTTAGTTCGTTGACTTTTTGGAAAAACTTTTTGAAAAACGGGTGATCTGGCCTGAAGCACTCTACCATTGGATGCAATTTAAGTCCAGTCAAGCCCAAACTGTTTTTTATGTGGTTTAACTCTTTTATGGCGTCTTCTCTTCTTGGGTCGACACGTCCGAACCCAACGAGACGCTTGGGATATTTTTCCATGCAGTTTGCAATGTAGTCATTCATTTCAGGATATTTATCACCCACATTAGGGTTTGGAAAAACAATCGCTTGGTCAACATTGTATTTCTCAAAGAGGCGAATAAGCTCGTCTACATAGATTGTTGGATTGGCATATGGTTGCCACGGCCCAGACTTTCCTAGGTGCACATGCGCATCACAAATTTTCATTAGAGACTCTCCAGTCTAAGTGCTAAGATTAGTTGTTAAATCCCTTTTAATGTTTCCATGGCTTTGAAGAGTAGAAGTTTCATGTTGAAATATGAAAGAATGAAGTTAATGTTAGATTATAATAACTTAAAAACATTTTACTAGTGAAGCTTTACGTAGAATTGTAGGACGAGTTATACATGTCTACAAGAATAAAGACTTCTCAAAACCTTAATCAAGCTGAAAAACGCAAATATTATGCAATACTTTTTGACCTTGATGGCACAATAATCAAAAGTACCTATCAACCCAGAGAAGCAAAAACTGCATTAATAAATAGATTAAAAGAACTGGGAGTCAATGTCAGCAACATCAGCGTAAATGAGACAACCATGGATATAATTGACAAGGCTAAAGCTCAAATTAAGAAGAAAACGAATCTTTCCCTGAAAGAGGTAAATAAAACAATTAATGAAATCTTGGATAAACTTGATATAGAAGCACTTTCACGCTCAGAATTAATTCATGATGCAAAACCTATACTTAACTCATTAAGAAACAAAGGATTAAAACTAGGCATTGTGACAAATTCTGGTCGCAAAGGAGTTAAATTGACTTTGGAAAATTTTAACATGAAAAACTATTTTGATGTCATAGTAACTAGAAATGATATAGAAAAAATGAAGCCCTCCGGAGAAGGCATAATCAAAGCAGTGACCTCTTTAGGTTGCAAAAGGAATCAAATCATGTATGTTGGAGATAGTTGGGTAGATATTAGATCCGCTAAGAATGCTGGAGTAATAGCAGTAGCGATAACGGGTGGCTTAAGCACATCCGAGAAGCTACGGCAGGAATCTCCCGACATAATGCTAAATTCTCTAGATGAACTTTTAGATATAGTACAGAGTATGGGAAAGCCTAAATGTAAGTCATATGCTGATAGATAGCAAATTGTGAGTTGACTATCATGAGCGAAGAGAAAGTGAAAGAAGACCCTGTTAAAATGCATAAGGATGCAAACACGCTTTACGAAGTTGGTAAATACAAAGAGGCTAAGGAAATTTTCCTGCGAACCGCAGAACTATATCATAAAGTACAAAACTATTTCGACTCTACATCCATGCTTTACAAGGCTGGTGAATGTGCATATGCCCTTAAGGATTATGAAGCGGCTGTTGAACATTTTCTGAAATCCGCCGAGCTGTCGTTCCAAAAAGGATTTGACAGATTTGGAGTCAGCGCCCTAGAATACGCAAGAGACTGCTATACAGCCATGAAGAAAAAAGCGAAAGCCAAACAAATGGAGAAGAAAATAAAAGAAGTGAAAGCGAAGCTGGAAGCTTATTTCTAACACAGAAAAAACATTAAAAAACCTCTTTTTCCCCTTATCCGTCAAAACAATGTTTATTTCTTTAAGTTGATAATTGAAAATTAGGTGTATTCTAAAGGTCAACGTTTATGCAAACACCTTTCAAAGCTCTGGCTGAACTATGCGAAAAACTGGGAGCCACAAGCAAGCGACTTCTAATGATAGACCTCGTCGCAGACTTCCTAAAGAATTTGGAAACTCAGGAAGTTGAGCCCGCCGTTTCCATGACTCTTGGAAAGCCTTTCCCAAAATGGAGCCAACAAACCCTTGAAGTTAGTTGGGCAACCCTAAGCGAAATAATAAAACGCATAACAGGAGTCGAATGGAACGTTTTTATGGAGGCTTTCGGTAAAACTGGTGACATAGGTTCAGCCACAAAAACTGTTTTTGAAGAAAGCAAAGTCAAGAGGCAAGCAACACTTTTCGAGAGAACATTAACAATAGCAGAGGTGAGGCGCAGTTTAGAGGCTATAGCCGAAACCACTGGATATGGCTCAAGAGAAAAGAAAGAACGCCTAATAGAAGCGCTATTAAGTTTAGCCTCGCCAGTGGAAGCTAAATATTTGGTTAAGATTTTCATAGGCGAGATGCGAACGGGGTTTTATGAAGGATTAATGGAACAAGCAGTCTCTAAAGCCTTTCAAGTCCCCCTAGAAGTTGTGCAGAAGGCAAGTATGACTATTGGCGACATAGGAGAGGTTGCTGCCATAACCAGCGTGGAAGGTAAAGAAGGCTTGTTAAAAATTGGATTTAAAGTTTTCAGGCCTGTTAGGCTTATGCTAGCCCAGATGGCAGACGGCGTTGCTGAAGCCTTGAAGGAGCATGACGGGAAAGCAGCCTTCGAATACAAGTTAGACGGGGCTAGGGTTCAGATTCACAAGCTCGATGACGAAGTGAGAATCTTCAGTAGAAGATTAACGGATGTAACTGAAAGCTTGCCAGAAATCGCCGAAACAGCTAGAAAAAACATCCATGCAAAAGAGGTGATATTAGAAGGTGAAGTTATAGCTGTTGATAACATTGGCCTCCCCATTCCCTTCCAACACTTGATGCGCAGATTCAAAAGGGTTCACGCAATAGAGGACATGACTGAAAAAATCCCAGTGAAGCTTTACCTATTCGACATTCTATACCTTAATGGTGAAAGCCTACTTTCACTTCCTTACTTGCAAAGAAGACAAATTCTAGCCGAAAACGCCGGAGAAATACCGTTAACAAAGCAGAGGGTGACAGATAAGATTGAAGAAGCTGAGCAGTTTCTAAAAGAAGCCATAGATGCTGGACATGAGGGGCTGATGGCTAAAAAACCTGACAGCCCATATACACCTGGAATCCGTGGAAAACGTTGGCTTAAGATAAAGCCAGTTCTTGAACCTTTAGATTTAGTTATTGTTGCGGCTGAGTATGGCTATGGACGAAGGCATGAATGGCTTTCAGACTATTATTTGGCGGCGCGAGACGCCGAAACAGGTGAATTCTTTGCCGTAGGTAAAACATTTAAGGGATTAACAGACATGGAAATCATCGAAATGACTAGGCGACTTAAAGAACTAATCATAAAAGAAGAGCCTAGAAGAGTGTTTGTGGTTCCAAAAATAGTTGTTGAAGTGACATACAACGAGATTCAGAAAAGCCCGAAATACAAGTGTGGGATGGCTTTGCGTTTTGCGAGAATAAACCGCATAAGAGAAGACAAAAGTCCGGAAGAGGCAGACACTGTACAAAGGGTTAGAGAAATCTATGAAAACCAGTTTTTGAAGAAGGGTAGATATAAAACTGATTGAAGCAAATTTAAATGAGGAGACCGTGCGGAATGTCTGAGAAACAGAAAAAACTATTCAACGACGAATTTTATAGTCGCCAAATAATTTTAAGAGAACTCGGCCGGAAAGGGCAGAGAAAACTTGCAAAGTCAAAGGTTGCAGTTGTCGGACTTGGCGGACTAGGTACGGTTTCATCACTTTATTTAGCCCTTACTGGAATCGGATGCTTACGTTTGATAGACCAAGACACTGTGGAGTTGCATAATCTGCATAGGCAGGTTCTGTATACGCCTGATGATTTGCATTATCCGAAGGTTGAAGTTTCAGCGAAAAGGCTTATGAAAATAAATCCTCTAGTGAAAATTGAGCCCGTGCCTGAAAACCTGAACGCAAACAATGTTAAAAAGCTCCTCTCTGGAATGGACTGTGTTGTTGATGGCTTGGATAATATGCGGACCCGCTATCTGGTTAACCGCGCGTGCGCAAAGCTTGGAATTCCCTATGTTTTTGGGGCAGCCATAGGAATTGAGGGGAATCTTTCTGTTTTTGCTCCGCCAGAAACACCATGTCTAGAATGCGTTCTTCCAAACATTGACGACGCTAATTTGCTATCATGTGATGTTCGAGGTGTGCTTGGAGTCACTCCTGGAATCATTGGAACCATGCAAGCCATGGAAACCATAAAAGTTTTGACGGGAATGGGCTCAGCTTTGAAGGGTAAGCTTATGATCTGCGATTTCAGCGACATGTACTTTACCACGGTAGATGTTTTCAAAAGGCAGAACTGCCCGGCGTGTCAAGGTATAATAGCCTTTCCAGAAATGAAAGAAAAACTAGTTTGGCTATGCGGACGAAACACGGCTAACATAAACCCCGAAAAACCATTACAGCTAAACCTTAACGAAGTTTACGAATCAATCAAGCGACATTTTAAGGTTCGCATAAAGTCCCAGCTGGCAATTATTTTTGATTATGAGAATTTTGAAGTCAGCCTCTTCAACGGTGGACGCATGTTAATAAAAAACGTTAATGATGAAAAATCAGCTTTGAAGGTCTACAAAGAAGTTAGCAAGAAGCTTGGAATAGGCTGATAATATTTATTACAGTCCTAAACCAGTTATGGTGAGTGCCGGGGTGGCCGAACGGTTCAGGCGGCGGCCTGCAGAGCCGCTATAATATGGGTTCAACTCCCATCCCCGGCTCCAAAACAAACCAGAATTTGAAATTTCTAACCAGCAATCAACCAGATTATTTGTTGTTATCCATTCGATCCTATTGCCGAAAGATTTATGCATGTAACTTAACATCTTCTAAGAGATGGAGGCAAATGTTTTGAAGTCAAAAGACGAATTGATAAATTTCATGAAGGCGCAGATTAAGGTTGAAAACGAGATTGTAGACTCGCTAAACAGCGCTTTGGTTGATGTGAAAAATCCGCCTGTCAGGGGAGTTTTGAAGGGCATATCCCTAGATTCTGTGAAGCATGCGGAAATGTATGCTGCAGCCACTGAACTGTTAACAAGTGTCTCTCAAGCCCTTTCACAAGAACATCTCGACAAGCAAAGGGCACTTGTGGAAAAACACATACGTATGGAAGAAGAGCTTATCAAAAAGATCAACAAGGTATTGCCTACAGTCGAAAATGCAAAGGTTAAGCTTCTTTTAAACGCTATCTTAGGGGATGAGGAAAGGCATCATGAACTCTTAAAAATGGTGCTGGAAATTCTTGTTCGAGGAGAAACCATAACAGAAGCTGACTGGTGGGACCTCCTTTGGAAGAATGTGCCATTTCACGGCGCTCCTGGAGGATAAAACTGCACTAATTAGCGCCGGTCGAATCATATCGAATCACCACAACCATCATGATCTTCATCCTCGGTTATTTTTCTTGTGCGAGCGTACAAAAAGGTTAAGGCGTAATAGAATCAAAAAGTGCGACATTCACTCGAGATGAAGGAGGTGAAGGGAAGTATGGAAAAGGACCCGATCTGTGGCATGGCGGTGGACGAGAAAACTGCAAAGTATAAATCAGATTACAAAGGCAAGACTTACTATTTCTGCAGCCAGTACTGCAAGACAAAATTCGACAAAGACCCATCTAAGTTTGCTAGTAAATAGATGCGCAAATAGACACTGCTCATTCTCTTTTCTCATATGCGATTACTAGTCTTTCACTTAAGCTCAGGCATAAAGAGAACTTAATTGCTAGGGCGCTTTTCATCTATGGTCATATAGCTCTTATAACCCGTTTTGTCTATTGCTTTTCTGATCGTAGCTGAGTTAACGAGGTTAGGATTATAGTCTATAAAGATCTTGTTCAGCATGATTGCAGCCTTGACATCATCTATCCCTTTCATTTTCTTAACCTGCTTCTCAATTGCGAAGGCACATGTGGCACAGTCCATTCCAGTCACCGAGACGATCAGACGGGATTTCTCAGCTCTTTTCTCGTCTTCCGCTTTCTTTTCGGCAGATACATGCTCGTTCTCTTTTTTGCTAGCACTCATATTTTCGCCAAGATCCCTATTTTTCAAAAGAGGGTTTAAACCTTTCAAGCAGAAGTGAATTACTCACTACGGTTACTGAACTGAAAGCCATTGCCCCTGCTGCTAGGAAGGGAAGCACATTGTATACCTGTGCCCCAAAGAACGGAACTAACGCTCCGGCTGCGATGGGAATAAGAGCCGCATTGTAAGCAAAAGCCCAGAAGAGGTTTTGCTTGATTTTTCTAACAGTGGTTCTGCTGAGTTTTATAGCAGTAACAACGTCCCTTAAGTCCTCTTTGACAAGTACGATTCCACCTGTTTCTTTAGCAACGTCGGTTCCGCTGCCTATAGCGATTCCTACATCAGCCTTGGCCAAGGCTGGAGCGTCATTAATCCCGTCCCCAACCATTGCTACAACTTTTCCCTCATTTCGGAGGCGTTCTATGATGGCTTCTTTCTGCTGAGGCAAGACCTCTGCGAAGATTTTTTCTATGCCAAGCTTTTTTGCGATAGCCTTGGCGGTGGTCTCATTGTCGCCAGTAAGCATTATGACCTCGATGCCCATCTTCTTCAACTCCGCCACTGCATTTGCAGCGTATTCTTTCAGGGTGTCGGCTGCACCAATCACACCAGCAAGTGCTCCATCGACCACTGTGAACATGACTGTTTTGCCATCTTCCTCAAGTTCTTTCGTCTTTTCTTCAATTTTCGAAAGGTTCACCCCAGTTTCAGTCATTAGCTTTCTGTTGCCAAGAAGGATTTCTTTACCTTGAATCATCGCTTTCACACCTTTACCAGGAATCGCTTCAAATTCAGATGGGTTCACCAATTGGAGAGAACGTGAGGCGGCTTCCTTTTCGATCGCTTCAGCCAATGGGTGTTCAGAGCCTTTTTCAACTGACGCTGCAAGCATGAGAACGGTATCAGCACTATATTTGTCGTAGGGTATTACGTCTGTAACTGAAGGCTCACCCACAGTTAGTGTGCCAGTCTTATCGAACACCATGGTTGTTGTCTTGTGGGCGATTTCCAGATGATCTCCACCTTTAATCAAGATGCCATTTTGGGCACCCTTACTCGTGCCTACCAATAGGGCTGCAGGAGTGGCTATTCCAAGGGCACATGGACAAGCTATTACCGTTACTGATACAAATGCGAGGAGTGAGAATTGTAGTCCGATATTTCCAATGAAATACCAAGCTAGGGCTGAGCTTAGGGCAATAATGATCACGGCTGGAACAAAGTAGGCTGCTACGCGGTCTGCAAGCTTTTGTATTGGTGCCCTTCCAATCTGAGCCTCTTCGACTAGTTTCACTATCTGTGCTAATGTAGTGTCTTGCCCTACTTTTGTAGCCCTAGCCTTAAGCATGCCAGTTTTGTTTATCGTGCCGCCTATAACCTCATCATTTGGGTTCTTCTCGACGGGGATGCTTTCTCCTGTGATCATAGATTGATCCACTGAAGAGTATCCCTCGATAACCATGCCATCGACCGGAACCTTCTCTCCAGGACGCACTACGAACATATCGCCCACCTCTATCTGTTCGACAGGTATTTCGATTTCTTTTTCACCTCTTATTACATGTGCAAGTCTGGGTTGAAGATCCATGAGTTTTCTTACAGCTTCAGAAGCTCTACCCTTGCTTATGTGCTCAAGAAATCTGCCAGCAAGCACTAGGGTAACTATGACTGCCGCTGTGTCAAAGTATACTCCGCTGAAAGGAAAGAACGACGGAAAAAATGTAACACCAGTGCTGTACGCCCAGGCTGCACTTGTACCTAACGCTATTAAGGTGTCCATATTTCCCATCCTGTTCCGAATGGCATCATATGTGCCTCTATAAAATCGCCATCCAAAAACAAATTGAATGGGCGTGTCTAGGGTCAGAAGAATATAATTGTTAACAGTCACTGAGAGAAGGGGGAGACTTACGTAAGTTAAAAAAACTATAGGAACGCTTACTATTACTCCCAGAATCACGGACAATTTTAGCCTTCTGATTTCTACTTCAGGCGCCATAAACTCTTTCATACAAGTCTGACTGCAAAAGTAGTATGTAGTGCCCCTAACAGTGACTTTGTATTGAGCAGTCTTCTCGTCAACGTACATTCCACATATGGGATCCTTCGCCATAAATCTCCATCTCAACCGTTAATTGAAAAATTCAAGATTATTAAGCATACGCTCTAACAATCGTGCAAAGATGCATGGCGCCAGGAATCAGCAGAGAACGAACACCCTTATTAAGAAAAGTTTAATTGCCTCCAAAAGTTTATTCAGCAATAGGGGTAATATGGTTAAGATAGTAATTGATCATGCTAAATGTGTTGGATATGCCGATAGAATCTGCGTGGAGATATGCCCCGTTTCAATTTTTCGCGTTGAAAAATCGGGAAAACCAAAAGTTGTAAATGAAGAAAGTTGCATCATGTGCAGGACATGCGAAGTTAACTGTCCAGGTCAAGCCATAAAAATTTTAACCTAAACCCCTAAAGTTCTTAGTAATTCGCCTTTTCTGTTTCTTATTTCTACTCTTAAATTTTCATTAGCTTGCCTTGTAGCACATTTTATGCATGGATCATAAGCCCTTATAACCATCTCAATCCTATTCAAGAGCCCCTGTTTAATTTCGCCGTGATGTATAAATTCCATTGCTGCATCTTTAACGTTAAGATTTATAGCTGCATTGTTCACTTGAGTCGGTATTATCAGCTTCATGTTTTTTAATCGTCCATTTCTAGTTAAAACGTACTCGTGGGCAAGTGTGCCCCTAGGAGCCTCAACAACCCCTATTCCAGTACCACCTTTTGGCTCAACCTTAACTCTAGTGTCAGTCCGCGTTAAGCTCTCGTCCTCCAAAAGCTCTTTAGCCCTTTCACATGCGTACATGAGGTCTATTAGGCGGGCATAATCAAAAAGCAGAGTGGCACAGGCTGGGCTTCCAAATTTTCTCTTAAACTCTTCCAATTCCTTGTTGGCATGCTCTGTCGCCACTCTCTTGGTTACGTTCATTCTAGCTATTGGTCCAACTTGAACTATTCCCTTTGGCCATCCTAAGGCTTTTAGGTAAGCAAATTTTGCATAGGTCCACTCAAAGCGTTTTTCTTCAACATGTTCCATATAGTCTTGCGCAGTAAATTCGGATAGAGTTTCGCCTTCAGAATTTATGACACAAATTTTGCCGTCATAGAATTCTATGGCGTCGCCCTTTGTTAAAGCCATGTAATAGGTTTTGTAGTCTCCGGCCTTTCTAAAATCCGGCCAATTTTTCTCGAAAAGTTCCTTTCCAAGGGCGAGAGCCTCTCTTGTGATTGCGCAGGCATTTTTTGCCGCTTTAAGTAGTTCTTCCCGTTCCCTCTCCTTAAGTGGGTTAATTAAGCCTCCTGGTATTACGGAAACGATATGGACTTCACGCTTTCCGATAACATCTAAGATTTGGGTTCCGAAACTTCTCAAAGCAATTGCTTTTTTGCCTATTTCGGGTTTTTCCCGCATAATTTGGAAGACGTTTCTTTTTGATGGATTTTCTTCTGGAGAAAACCAGAAATCGGGGAGTGTTAGGAAAAAGAAAACTAGAGAATGATTGCTGACTATTTGCCCCATAAGTAGGAGTTCGCGGAGTTTTCTCGCCGTTTCTGTTATTTCTGTTCCATAAATACTTTCTATAGCTTTAACAGAGGCAATTATGTGGGCGGTTGAGCATACGCCACATATTCTTGAAATTATGAAAGGAAGCCTTTCTGCATCCATTCCTCTCAGAAAGTAGTCGAAGCCGCGAATTTCTGTAGCATAAAAATGGGCGTCTGAAACATCTCCAAAATCGTCAAGTACAATTGTGACTTTTCCATGCCCCTCAATCCTCGTTGTCGGCGAGATGGTTATCTCCCTTTTTTGGCTCAAATGACCCTCTCCCTCGCCTTAAAACGTTCAAATCTGGAGAAAATAAAAGTGTGAAATATGAAGGGGTTGCGATAAAGCTCCTCCTTCACCTTTTCCTCTGGAATACTAGTTCTTTTTGAGATCACCTTAACAAGGAATGTATAGATGTCTCTTGACCTGTACAATAGCGAGTCGGCTGGTCCCCTGCATCCGAAGCATGTGAACCCGGCTCTTGGACATGGTGCCCCGCAGCCTTCACGTGTGAGAGACCCCAAACATACGAAACCTTGACTTACTAAGCATAATTCTGGGTCAGCTTCTTTTTCGTATATTCCATAAAGACGGTCAAGTTTTGCAGGAACTATTTTTCTGTGGCATTCTGTGCAGACCACGCTTTGATAGCGGATAGGTGTTTTTCCGCTTACTATGCTTTTTAAACTGTGAACTATTAGGAAGGGCATTGGTGGGCATCCTGGAATGTAATAATCAACGTCAACAAAGTTGCATATTGGATACATCAAATCTTCCAGTTCTGGAAGTTTGCTTGAAACGGGAAGTAAGTATTCCTTCTCTAAAAGTTTCTTAACAGATGTTACGTTGCCTAGGCTTGTTATTCCGCCGTGGGTTGCACATATTCCCAAAGCAACAAGGATTCGGGATTTGGCTCGCACTTCCCTAATTAATTCCTCATCACTAACTGTTCGAACTCCGCCTTCAACTATTGATAAGTCAACTTCTGGAATCTCCTTCAAGTCTATAAAGGTAGGCGAATAAACTATCTCAAAATCTCCAGAAAGAATTTCCAACAAAGCGTCGCCAGCATTTAAAAATGAAGATACGCATCCAGCGCAGCAAGTTAAAGAAATTATGTTAACCTTCACAGATAGTCACTCTCAATTCTTTAGAATCACATGATGCGTATATGAATGTGTCTCATAGTTTCCTTAAATTTTTCGACAGTCCATTAAAGATAATTTATCATTGGGAAAACTTTGAATAATGAATAGTCAGCTAGAGGGTCAAGCTAGCACTAAAAAGAGAACAACCGTGAACGTTGAAGTGATTTTTAATCAACTTTTTCGGTTGATGAGCAGAGGTTTCGCTTAGTTATTAATAGTTGTTTATGAAATGGCTTTCATCTACCTTCTTTTGACTTTCCGTTTGAGAGGTGGCCAGCTTTAGGAACTCTTGTGATCCGTTGCTGTTTACAATAGGTGATGCTGCTGATAAGGTTTCCAGAGTCAAGTTGCGAAGCCCCTTCAACATCTTGGCTATTTTAAGCCCTTTAGCTGTTAATGCGTAGGATTTCGGTCTTTTTCTTGCAAAAACAAGTTTCTTTCCTTTCAGCCTTCTTAAATATTTATATGTTCTCCTCAGCGAGATACTGGTTTTCTCAGCAAGTTTCCGTGCAGGGATTCCTTTTATAGGAATATTTTCATAAATTCTTCTTTCAGTCGGTGAAAAATTGATGGTGTTTGAATCTCTTTTGGTTTGGAAGTAGAATATGTAGTCATTTTCCTTAGTTGTTTCAACCAGTTTTGCTTTTTGCAATCGGTTTAGGATGCGGGCAACACTTTTTGCTGGAATCATGCTTTTTAAATCTTCATATGTTTTCGGCTTGTCCAGTAGCATACCTAAAGCTGTTTCTTCATAGCATTCAGAGTGAGGTGGTAAAACGTTTTCAACATCGGAGAAATCTTTTATTAATTCGTTGAGTCGACATCCAAATACTGTTGCATAATACCGGTTCTGATCTTCTTCAGCCAATCCAACTTCTATTAAGGGTGTGAGGTATTCTTCGGCTATTGTCTGTTGGCTATGATAATATCCCCGTTTTTTCAGTTCCTGTTGGAGCCTCGCTATGGAATAGCACCATTCTGAAATTATTTCCAATATTTGCAGACGTCTATCATTCTTTAACGTATTTAGTAATTTTATCATAAAGTTTGGGTTTTTCATTTTTTTGTATAATTTTCTAAATTCGTTCTTTTGTTTCCAGATTTTGCAACCTGACATGCATGTGATAGGGGTTAATGGATTGCAGTTTTTGCAAGTTTCCTCCCACTCCTTCACCGTGTCTGCTAAGCTTGTCTTTTCTTCTGTCTCTTGTAGTTGGGCTTGGTAATCTTCGGTTTTCATGCCCCGGACACTTCTGACGTATGTCATGACGGTTTTGAGGAGAAAGGAGAGAGTTTATTCAAAAGTTAATTTTGTTTTGGGATCCGTCATGCCATACGTCATAACGATATGACATACGTCATCCTTATATACTTTTCCCACTAAAATAGAATAAACGGTGAAAAGCTCTTGATAGTTCCATGCGAAATCGCTGTAAAATCGGTAATACCTGCAGTAAAAGCGTTGATAGCAAAAGAACTTGTAGAAAAGCGCGGTTTGAAGCAAGACGAGGCGGCTGAAATCTTAGGAGTATCGCAATCCGCAGTGAGTAAATACACCCGAAAAGTTAGAGGTTACGTGATAAAAGTCGATGACATAGAAGAAATAAAACCCTTAATAGACGAGATGATAGGCATACTTGTTAGTGGAACGTACCAAAGAGGAGCGTTTCTAAGGTGTTTTTGCCAAACATGCGTGCTCATACGGAAAACAAGTCGGATGTGCCAATTCTGCCAGAAAGCAGACCAAAAAATCAAGATAGAAGAGTGTGGTTTCTGCTTAAAATCCAATTTGCCTCAAAAATGAGCTGGAATTCCATGATAGTTAAGACTTATTAAAGTCAAGGTTAAAACAATTTTAAGTGGTGGAAATTTGTCTTCGTTTGATGAGAAGGTTGTTCTTGATATTCTGGAAAAAGTGAGTAAAAGTGTTGTTAACATAAGCACGATTAGGCTTGTTCATCACATGTTTTATCAGGCGATTCCTGTGGAGGGAATGGGTTCTGGAACAATAATTGACCCGAAGGGGTACATTTTAACGAATAATCATGTGGTTGGTGGAGCGGAGAAAATAGGTGTGACGTTGTGGAACGGCGAGGTTTTGGAAGGAACGTTGATGGGTTCGTGTGCTGTTCATGACACGGCAGTTGTAAAGGTTGATAAGAAAGGGTTGTCTGCCGCGGAGCTTGGTGATTCGGATAAGTTGAGGGTTGGGCAGAGAGTTTACGCAATTGGAAATCCTTTCGGGTTGGCGGGCGGTCCAACGGTGACTTCGGGCGTGATTAGTGCCGTAAATAGGACGATCGAGTCGCGGAGGGGGCTTGTTGAGAATCTTGTTCAGACTGATGCAGCTATTAATCCTGGGAACAGTGGTGGTCCACTTGTGGATTTAGAGGGAAAGGTTGCTGCAATAAACACTGCAATTATCCCGTTTGCGCAGGGAATTGGGTTTGCGATTCCAATAAATTCGGCTAAGAAATGCACAGGTGGAATAATAACAGACGGAATTTCTGTTAGGCCTTGGCTTGGAATAGTTGGTTTAAGCCTTACGGAGGAGCTAGCGCGCTATTATGATTTGCCCCTTGATCAGGGAGTTCTCGTGACCAAGGTCGCTGACGACAGCCCAGCAGAGCGTGCAGGAATTGTTGCGGGAGACATGATTTTGAGGCTGGATCGGGGAGCTATTTACAGTATTGAAGATTTGCTTAGTGAGATTCATAACAGAAAAATCGGAGACAAAGTAAGAATCACGGTTTATCGCAGGGAAAGAGAACAAACATTCGAAGCCACATTGAGCCAAATGCTCTAAATAAAATTCCAAAGTGACATCTACTGGTAGCCCAAATTTTCTCTTTTACTCATAAACAAGGTTTATGTGATTTACAAAATACAACTGAGATTATAGGAGAATACCACTAAAAATGGCTGAAAAAGGAAAGATACAGGAGAAACCTAACCTCTCAATATTAGCAATGATCTCATTCATAGCCTCCTTCATAATCGCAAGAACCTTCACAACCATAAACCCTGATACCGTTTTAACCAGCGGCAATTATCACATCCACCATTTCTGGTTCGGCATAGCTCTGCTCGCCATAGGCGGCTGGCTAGGCATCAGCTACCAAAACGAACGAACAGACCGCCTAGCAGCAATCCTATTCGGCGCAGGAGGAGGACTCATAGGAGACGAAGTTGGGCTTTTGCTTACCCTTGAAAACTATTGGGCAGAAATCACCTACACATTCATAATTATAGTCCTAACATTCGCATCAATCATAATTTTAGCAAACAGATATCATAAAGTCATCCGAACAGAATTCACCGAATTCCTGCGCAGCAACGCAAGCCTATACATCAGCGTTTTCATCGCAGCAGTCTCAATAGCCTTCATCCTAGAAACCGATAACACGACAATAATCACCGTTTCAAGCGCTTTCGCAATAACCGCCTGCATAATTATCCTCGCATACTTCATTCAGCGAATCCGAACAAAACACTAAGACATAAAACTTGCACTGAACAGAGCACTGACTTAAGGAACTATATTGTGTAAGGGTCTTGTTCATTTCTTTTTTAACCTTTTAGTCCAGTCGACTAGGCTCTCTAGCAATTGCCCTATCCTTTTTCTTGTTTCTTCATCAGTCAAATTACCTTTCTCATCAATCTTCTCGTCAACAGACCCCACAATAACCTCTGGCCTATTAATTGCATGCATATTAAGCGAAACAAGAACTTGCCGAAGATGATACTGCACTCTTGCGCCTCCCAACATTCCCGGAGAAGCACTCATTATGGCAACTGGCTTACCTTCAAAAGAGTTATCCCCAAGAGGTCTTGAAGCCCAATCAATCGCATTTTTAAGAACCCCAGGTATCGAATAGTTATGTTCCGGTGTTGCAATCAGTATCGCATCTGTCCTCTTAATTTTTGCCTTAAATTCCTTAACTTTCTCTGGCATTCGACTTTCTAAATCCTGGTTGAATGGAGGAATTCCTTCAAGGTCAAAGATTTCGAGTTTTGCGCTTTTTGGTACTAATTCCATAGCTACACGTAATAGTGCTTTGTTGTAGGAATTCTTTCTTAAACTTCCAGCAAAACCAAGAATTGTTATGGGTTTGTCCATAATACATGTTATTCTCCATCATGTTGATTTATACCAGTTTTCCTATCAAACAACCCTTTCATAACGCTGAAACTCTGAAGTTGCTTGGCAATGTCAATCTTTATAGATTGTTAGAAGTTGTTTATGTCTTTGCTGGAACTAACAAAAGTGAGCATTTCGCTTTATGGCTTACGTCGTCACTTACACTTCCAAGCAAGAACCGACTAACAGTTCCTAACCCTCTGCTTCCTAAAACAATTAAGTCGTATTTCCCTTTCTCAGCAACTTCCGCTATTACATCTGACGGAACGCCGAACTCCAGCTTCTTACCCACTTTCAACTTTCTTTTTCGAACAGCATTCAGAGCCTTAGAAAGAATTTTCTCACCCAACTCCTCAGCAGTTTTAGGCGATGAATCATATAATCTCCGCTCCTGAACATTAAGCAAAGTAATATTCGAACCCATTTTCTCAGCAAGTTTAGCGCTATAATCTAAGGCCTTGATGGCATTCCCAGAGCCATCAATGCATACGAGTAGATTCGACAAAGCACTAACCTTTTTTACGATCAGTGTTGGACAGATGGTATGCCTTATAACTTTTTTAGTTACGCTACCAAGTGCGTAAGGGTCCTTCTCATTTTCTCCGTGAGCACCCATCACAATTAAATCATAACCTTCTTTTGAGAACTCTAAGATACTGTCGGCCGGATCACCACTAATTGTTTCTGTGTCTATCTTTACTTTTTCTTCACTGAACAAGGCACGTGCACTGTTTACTATCCGCTCGGCATACTGTTCAATGCTGCCTAGAAGCTCATCCTGTACATTGCGAGGAAGCTGAGAACCCAGTCTCAATTCCTGCTTAACATGAAAAACGGTTACGGCTGCCCCAGTTTTTTTAGCAATTATCGCCGTTGTTTCTTCAGCCATAAGGCTTGAAGCAGACCCGTCTATGGGAACAAGAATTCTCCCTAAAAAATTTTTGCCATTCATAACATCTTCATCATCCTTTTCCAAACTATTCCAAAGTTTAACCCTGAACGAACATTTAATTTTTTCGCCATTCAAGTTTAATAATAACGGAGACGAAAATGTCATGAGCGCTGTTCCAATGCATGAACGTTCCTACCCGCAAAGTGGCAAAAGAAATCTTGAAATTGCCTTAGGCATCACTATCGTTTTCTCTGTCATTGAGTTGGTTGGGGGAATTATAACGAACAGCCTTGCCCTTACGGCAGATGCTTGGCACATGCTAAATGATGCTTCCGCCTTAGCTTTCGCCCTCGTAGCGGCATGGCTTGCAGAACGCCCTATTAACGTGAAAAAAACTTATGGCTATTACAGGACAGAGATTCTGGCAGCCTTTTTGAACGGCATTTTTCTATGGATTGTGGTGGTTTTCATCTTTTATGAGGCAATTCAACGATTTCAATACCCAGCTAGGGTGGAAAGTTTAAACATGCTTATTATTGCCATCCTGGGTCTTATAGCCAACGGTCTATGCGCAGTCGTCCTTTCAAAGTCGAAGAGCGAAAGTTTAAACATCAAAGGAGCGTTCCTACATGTTTTATCGGACACCTTAGGTTCAGTAGGAGCTATTTCTGCTGGATTAATCATGTACTTCACTAGATGGTACCAAGCAGACCCCTTAATCAGCATGTTAATAGGTTTGCTAATTTTTTACAGTTCCTTAAAACTTACTCGAGAATCTGTAAATGTACTCCTTGAAGGAGTCCCCTATGGCATCGACGTGAATGCAGTGGAGCGGAGAATAATTGAATTAAAAGGCGTTAAAGGAGTCCATGACCTCCACGTATGGTGTATTACTCCAACTAGGATGTGCATCATGAGTGCTCATGTGGTGGTGAAAAAAGGGATAAATAAGAAAAAACTTCTCTCAGATTTGATTAGAATGTTAAAAGAAGATTTTGGAATAGATCACACAACCATTCAGCTAGAAGATGAAGGATACCCAAGAGCAATTAGCGAACACTAAACCCTCTGGTCAAACTTGTTTAGAGAAAGCTTTTACTTTTCTAGATAACAAGATATTTTGTTTTGAGGTGATGCCCTTTGGATGTTAAACTTCTTGTCGACGGCGAAGAAAAAGACCTTAACGAGTTTGTTGTAAAGATTTTAAGCGGAACCATTGTGGGAGCAGTGACTTCTTTAAGGGGGATAAAGAAGGACTGGAAAGAAATTGAGATAAAGGTAACAAGATAGGAAGACTTTAACTATCCTGACGTATCAATGCGTATTGTTATTTCAGCGAACATCTCTCTTTTTGCTTTGCATATGGGACAAATGTATGGCGGATCTTCGCGGAAAACCACGTAACCGCATTGCTTGCAATACCACAATTTTGGTTTAATCTCAGAAGATTCTTGGGCAACCGCGATAGCTGTTTCTGAGGTTTTTTCAGCAGGAGTTTCTGCAGCCATTCCATAAGCTCTAGTTTGCTTTTCCAGCGGTCTACGCTCTGGAACCGGCAGAATAGGAGTTTTACCCTCAAACAAGTCCTTTCTAACGTAGAGAGCGCAATAGCAGGTTCCATATTCTACAACATCAGGGTCTCTATAATCGCATGGACATATTATGTCTCTGTCAAACTCAAATTTTCCAGAAGCAAGTCTGCATGGACATGAGGGATAACCGTATCGGTCTTCATTCTGCTTGAGTCCTTCAAGAAGGTCTTTAAGAAAATCGGGGTCGGGGTTTAGGTAGTAGCCATAGGTTTTTGCGTCGCTTTCTGCTCTTTGCCGCACTTTTTCTAAGGTTATCAAATCTCTAAAGCCTCCTTTATCTTGTCCACATGGAAACCATTGATCAGAATCTTGCTGTCTATGATTATCGCAGGATAGCTAAGTCTTCCTCCCTTGCTCAGAATGCCCTTGCTAACTTTTTCTTGATCTTCCTCGTCGCAAAGGTCAACATCCACATATTCGTGTTCAATTTCATTTTCTTTCAAGAACTTCTTTGTTTGTTTACACCATGCGCATGTGCTTAGCGCATACACGAAGACCTTATGCTTGTTGTTTCTACCAGAAACTTTCACTACTTTCATTGATTGTCTCACCTATCTCTCTAGCGTTTTTCATTCTTTTCCTTTAAAGCATCTTCTATTTTTTCGCTTATGTAGTTCTTTATGGGTAACAAACTTTTTTATCCTTGATTACATTACTTCATTGCTTCTTCTAGCCTTTTATTTATTCCATCCCAGTTAACAATGCTCCAGAAGGCCTCGACAAATTTGGCTCTTTCATTTTTGTAATCAATGTAGTATGCGTGCTCGAAGACATCCAGAACCATCAGAATTCGGAACATGGGGTAAACGTTGGTGTTATGCTTTTCTATCTGCATTATTATCGGCCGATTAGTTTGCCTACAGAAAGTTAACGCTGCCCATCCAGAACCTTCTACACTCACAGCAGCCTGCGTGAATTCCTTCTTGAACCTTTCAAAACTTCCAAACTCTCTTTCTATAGCATCGCCCAAAACTCCGCCTGGCTTTCCACCGCCCTTGCCAGCGGGCGCTAAATTGCCCCAAAACAGCGAGTGTAGGAGATGCCCTCCTATGTTCCATGAAAGTTCCTTCAAGGTAGATTTAACATCTAGGTCGGTGCCCTCTTTTCTTGCCTTGTCTAACTTCTGGAGTATTGCATTGGCGCCGTTAACGTATGCTTGATGATGTTTGCTGTGGTGTATTCTTAATTGCTCCTCAGACATGTATGGCGCTAAATCCTTGTAATCGTATGGCAGTTTTGGCAAAACATAAAACTTGTTCTCCTCCAAATTTCATCACCCTAATAGACTGTTTTTTAGTCACACTATTTTATATTTTACTCCTCTTTTCGTTTCTCCACCACAAACTCGGGGAAACTCTTTAGTTTTTCAGCTATCTCTTTTAAGCGTTTATCCACCATGTAATTTACTGTTTCTTTCTCGAATGTTCCATCGGGCTGTCTTATGCCAGCTTTAACTCTAGTAAGCATCTGAATCCCCTCGTCGATTGTTTTTACTGGGTATATGTGAAACTTTCCTGCCTTGACAGCGTCTACAATTTCTTCCTTCAGCATTAAGTTTTGCACGTTGCTTTCTGGGATCATCACTCCTTGCTGGCCTGTAAGACCCTTGACCTTGCAGACCTCGAAGAACCCTTCTATTTTTTCGTTTACTCCGCCTATGGCTTGAACATCGCCCTTTTGATTCACTGAGCCAGTGACAGCAATGTTCTGTTTAATTGGTAATCCCGAAAGAGCAGAAAGAAGAGCATAAAGTTCAGTGCTGGAGGCGCTGTCTCCCTCAACTTCTTCATAACTTTGCTCAAAAACAAGGCGGGCTGATAGGCTTAGAGGTTTGTCTTGAGCGTACTTTTGAGTTAAATAGCCGCTGAGTATCATGACGCCCTTAGTGTGAATTGGCCCCCCAAGCTTAGCTTCCCGTTCTAGATCAACTATTCCCTCTCGTCCCATGCCTATGCTGGCGGTTAAACGAGATGGTCTTCCGAAAGCAAAGTCTCCAAGGCTTATGACTGAGAGTCCGTTCACTTGTCCTACAGACTCGCCTTCTGTGTCGATGAGGAAAATGTTCTGTTGGATTAATTCTTGAATCTTTTCTTGGATGAGGTTAGAACGGTAAACTTTTTCCTCAATAGCTTTTTTCACGTGGCTAGCGGCAATGTATTTGGCGTTTTCTTGTAAAGCATAAAAGTTCGCCTCTCGAATTATGTCGGCAATCTCGGCGAATCTGGTGGAGAGTTTTCCTTGATCTTCAGCTAGTCTAGAGCTATATTCGACAACTTTGGCAATGGCTGACGAATCAAAGTGTGTAAGATTTTCCTTCCGACACAAGGTGCAGATGAAAGCCGCGTACTTCCGCATGTTATCTTCTGTACGTTCCATCGTCGTGTCAAAATCCGCCTTAACCTTAAACAGTTCTACAAAGTCCATGTCATACATGTACAATATTTGGTAAAGCATCGGATTCCCTATGAGAATTACCTTAATGTTTAGCGGAATTGGCGTCGGTTTTAAGCCCTTTATGGTTATGAATCCTAGGCGTTCTCCAGGATCTTCAACTGTAACTTGTCCGCTTGTTAAAGCTGTCTTTAAGCTATCCCAAGATAGTTCGTTTTGAAGCAATACTTCGACGCGAAGCACCAAGTATCCGCCGTTAGCTTTATGCAAGGAACCGCTACGAATCATTGTAAAGTCAGTGGTTAAAACTCCGAACTGGGCTTCTTTTTCTATTCTTCCAAACAGGTTTTGATAAGTAGGGCTTAGTTCTACAACAACGGGAGCGCCTTTAAGGTCGGAGTTATCCACTATAACGTTAACCTCATATCTTTTGAAGGGAAGCTCCTTCATCCATGGAAACGGTGACTCAGCAGGCGGAGCTTCTGGTTCTTTAACGAACTGAGCAAGGTTTTCTAACAAGTCATTTTGCACATCTTCTATAAAAGTGGCAACATCTGGAGATTCTTTGTATTTCTCCTTCAGATCCGTCACGAAATGACCGATGGCATATAACGCAACATCACGGTTCAATTTTTTAAGTTCTTCGTTGATTTTTTCTTCCATAGCCCTAAGTTGCCTTATGGCACTTCTCAGTTCATCTTCCAATTTTTCTCTTCTTTTCTCGATTTCATCTTTCATTTTTGGGCTTAGCGCCATGAACTCCTGGTCGTTTAGGGGTTTCCCTTTCACGACTGGTATTACAAGCAAACCCACTCGGGTGGCTTGGAGCATGAAGCCCTGTTCTTGAGCTCGCTTGTTAAGCTCGTCAAAAAGTTTCTGCCTATCTTCCTCAACTGTCTTGATCGTCGCTGCTCTTTTATTGCTATAGTCTTCGCTTTCGAACGCTTTAGGAAGGGCTCTTCGTGCTTCACTAATGAAGTTTGCCATGTCCTTCTGGAACACTTTCCCTTTGCCAGGGCCGAACTGTATCGCTCTGGGCTCGTAAGGATTGCGAAAATTATACACGTAACACCAGTCAGGAGGAATAGGTTTCTTTTTAGCCGTTTCTTCCAGAAAGTCTTTTACAGCAGTCATCCTTCCAGTGCCAGGATATCCAGCCACATAGATGTTGAATCCACGTTCTTTGATATCTAAGCCAAACCTAAGAGCCCTTACTGCTCTAGCTTGGCCAACTATCTCTTCAAGAGGTGAAATGTCCTTAGTTGTTTCGCATCGAAGCACCTTTGGATCGCATTCTTTTCTAAGCTTTTCTATAGGCAGTTCGTTTAACATTCAGTTCACCTTTAGCATGACATGATTTGAAATAACTATTTTAAGTATTGGCATGGTATATGAGTTTTGTTATTTTAACAGCTTTGTAGCGATTTTGAAATGAAAAATCTATGCAATGCTGGATTTTGCGAATTTACTGATGTTTCTAGAAATAGTTTGTCTTAACTTGATTTTTTATTTCCATGTTTGTTTCTTGCCAGCAATTTTTCTATATGCCCTTTTTATATGGCGCAGTAGGTGGGCTAGGAACTTCTCCTCTTGTCTGTACGCTCTTTCCAAAGTCAATTCTCTCGAAAGCAACGTGTTTTTAAGATCGGTTAGTTCCTTCTTGGGCGAATATTTGATATAAATTGGTATTCCAATGAAAAGCAAGATCAGCCCTACTGTAATTTGATCGATTGTGCACTGGGAGATTAAGTAGAGAGAAAAGATTACTCCTAAGCTCGGAATCAGTAAGCCTCCTTTTAGGTGAAATTGAGGTTTCAAGCCTTTTCTGCGCAGTGAAAAGATAGATGCGCTGGTTGCCACGTAGGCAATTGCCATAAGGAAAACAGAGGTTGCTATCAGCATCGGTAGATTACCGACAATTGAAGCTATTAATGCTGTAACCGCTTGAATTGTAATTGCCAGATAAGGCGTCTTGAATTTTGGATGAATTTTAGCGAAGATTCGTGGGAACAGACCATCAACAGCTAGCGCATATCCAAGTCTCGACGTTCCTATCATTCCTGATTCATCTGAACCAGCTACGGAAATTAAGGCTCCAACGCCGACAATTGTCACACCTATCAATGCCAATATCAGATTTGTATTAAGTACCGCAGCAGTTGCCGAGACCAAAGGTGTAGCGTCCAAAGCCAACTGACTCCATGGTCGTACTCCAAAAAGCACAATGTTTGTTGTTAAATAGAAAATGGTTACAATTGAAATTCCAAGAATTATGGCCTTTGGAATAGTTTTGCTAGGATCCTTTATTTCCCCCGCTGGAATAGTTGAAATTTCAAAGCCTGCATACGCCCAGAATATTAAGACTAGGGCTACTCCAAAGTTTTCAAACCCTTTCGGAAAGAAGGGCGAAAAATTCGATGCAGCTACAGCAGGCTGAAGAACCATGTAGAGCAAACCAGCTCCGGAAAAGAAAATTAGGGGAGCAAGTTTAACCACAGTGAGAATATCATTTGTTCTTCCTGCTGCTTTAACTCCGACAATGTTTGTCACTATAAGGAAGACTACAAAAAGTACTCTTACCATTATTTGATAAATCAAGTCAAGGTTTGGCAAGAAAAACATCAAATACTGCGTAAAGGCCGCTGGAAAAACAGCTAGAGAAACCCACTCAGCCAACCAAAGTGACCAGCCAACAATAAAGCCTGCAAACGGTCCCCATGCTTCCTTAGCATATGCGTATGGTCCGCCAACTTTTGGAACCAGAGCAGCGCACTGAGCGAAACATAATGCAATTATAATCGCTATGATGCCAGCGAAAACCCAGACAAAAAGGGAAAATGGACCAAGATATCCTGCTCCAAAAGATGAAGCCACATAGATATCAGCACCTATTATTGCTCCAACTACAAGATTTGTCACGTCAAAAAGCGTAAGCTCTGATCGAAGTTTAGTTTCAGACATTCCCATCTCTTAGGGATATCAACCCTTTAAAAAACAAAATGCAATGTGTCTAAAAATATCTTTTGCTTTGTTAGAAACTTGGCTTGTGCCTTATTGCAGCGTTTTCAAATGTTTTCTGGCTGTTTTATGGTAGAACTTAAATAAGCTGAGGCGATGATTCTGCTCTTACGGTGGTGAATCATTTGGAAAAGTGGGAGTGCACGGTTTGCGGTTACATATACGATCCAGCGATAGGAGACCCGGAACACGGAATAGAGCCTGGAACGCCTTTCGAAAGATTACCTAAAGATTGGGTTTGCCCAGTTTGCGGTGTCCCTAAGGATCAGTTTGTTAAAAAAGAATAAATGGACCAGTTTAATCGTTGGAACGTTAAAGACTGTGGCCTAACTAATTTTAAACCTTTTATAGCATAATTCAACTAATTTTAAATGATTGGCTATGTCTATCACAAAAATTAAGAAGAGAGATGGAAGAATCGTCGATTTCGATTCTAGCAGAATCAAGGATGCAATTCATAAGGCTTTCATTGCTGTTGAACTTGAGGATGGAGAAAGGGCTGGAAGCATAACTAGGGAAGTTGTTAGGCTTTTAGAGGAAAAGTTTGTGGATAGAATTCCTTCAGTTGAAGATGCCCAAGACCTCGTCATAGAAGTTCTAAGGAAAAATGGCTATGAAAAAGTTGCAGCGGAATATCAAGATTACAGGAAGAAGAAAGATGAAATAAGGGACTTAAGAGGGAAACTTGGAATAGTAGATCCAAAACTAACAGTCAACGCTCTTGAAGTCTTAAACAGAAGATACCTTTTGAAAGATGAGACGGAAAGAATCATAGAAACTCCTGCTCAATTATTTACAAGAGTTGCC
>Ga0315280_10001603_pt1 | contig 38423 bp, 25 predicted proteins | sample YL17G06_40_MG_FD_203697 | JGI IMG/M metagenome (GOLD analysis project Ga0315280, IMG submission 203697) | Sediment microbial communities from Yellowstone Lake, YNP, Wyoming, USA - YL17G06_40 | ecosystem: Environmental > Aquatic > Freshwater > Lake > Sediment | place: USA: Wyoming | collected... | reverse complement strand
TCGGTCCCGTTCCCTTTCACAGGAAGGGTTATCGATCCCCTCCGCTGAGGCACGAACAGTATACGATGTCCTTACGGTTCCATCCATTAAGAATCGGTTCACGATGTCCTTACGGCTACCATTTAGGGTTTGAGCATGCGTCCAAAAATCGGATTGATAACCATCGGGCAGTCTCCGCGGCAAGACGTTGTTTCCGACATCGTTAGCATCCTTGGCCCAAAAATTGAAATTATAGAAAGAGGAGCTTTGGACGGCCTTTCGAAAAAAAAGATGAATGTTCTCCATCCTGAGAAAAATGATTTTCCATTGATCACCCGTCTCATGGACGGCAGCCCGGTTGTGATCGGAAAAAGAAAAATCATTCCCCTCATCCAAAAGCAAATATCCGCACTCGACAAATTAAATGTCGAGCTGATGGCTTTTCTCTGCACGGACGATTTTCCAGGGCTCAAGTCTCAAAAAATTCTCCTGCTCCCGTATCCAATTCTTCTGAGCATGGTGACATCAATGATGAGAGAAGGAACATTGGCGGTCTTGGCTCCTTTAAAAGAGCAAAAAGAGACCGTCAAGAGAAAATGGCAAAAAACCGGGCTCGAAATCATTATTGAGATTATGAACCCTTATGCCCGACGCCGAGACAGAGCTGCTTCGCCCTCCCCCTCCCAATGTTCTCCTCCGCTCGGTCAATCTTTTAAGTTCGAACAGGTGGTAAAAAACATCCAGGATCATCAAGTGGATCTTATCGTCCTTGATTGTATCGGCTATTCTTCAAAGGTTAAGGAAAAAATCAGGCAGGCGACCGGTAAATCCGTGCTTTCGCCAAGGACGATTCTAGCCAGGATGATTCAAGAATTACTCTAGGCAAGAAAGGAGCAAGGCCATGGCACTCAAACAGGTCGTGGAAATCTGCGATTTTTTAGAAAAGCCTAGGATGGACGTTTCTGCGCTAAAGGACATGTTTATACAGAATGGATTGGACGCATCAGAATTCGACACCCGCAAAGTGCGGGGCGATAAAGGCAAAACCCAATTCGTCAAGATTCTAATCAAAGGAAAAGAGCGCAAGTCAAAAAAAAATGGCATCCCTACGCTAGGCATCATCGGCAGGCTGGGCGGGATAGGCGCCAGGCCGCATAAGATCGGTCTGGTCTCTGATGCCGACGGCGCCATAACGGCCTTAGCCAGCGCTCTAAAAATTACCAAGATGAGAGCGCAGGGCGATGCGCTCAACGGAAATGTGATCGTCGCCACTCATCTTTCGCCCCGCTCTCCCATCATTCCTCACGACCCCGTCCCTTTCATGGGTGCTCCGGTTTCCATGGAGACGATGAACCGCTATGAAGTCGATCAAGACATGGATGCCATTCTCTCCATCGACACGACGAAAGGTAATCGAATCATCAACCATCGAGGCTTCGCCATCTCACCGACAGTCAAGGATGGCTATATTTTGAGAGTGAGCGAGGACCTGTTAGACATCATGCAGATGGTGACAGGGAAACTGCCTGTTGTTTTCCCCATCACAACCCAGGACATCACTCCCTACGGAAACGGCGTTTATCATCTGAACAGTATCATGCAGCCGGCTGTAGCGACTCATGCGCCCGTGGTCGGGGTCGCGATAACAACCGAAGTGGCCGTCCCGGGATGTGCGACCGGCGCCAGTCATCCTTTGGATATCGAAATGGCCTGCCGTTTTTGTATCGAAGTCGCCAAGGTCTTTGGCGAAAGAAAATATTCTTTTTACGATGAACAGGAATTCAAAAGATTAGTGATGCTCTACGGCTCTTTAGAGCACCTCAAGATTTTGAAAAAGAAACGCTAGTTATTTTTTATTTTTGTCTCGCGGGGAATATCGTTCTTAAATAATCGAGGTCGTAGCGGACGCTCTTTTCGATGCCCAGGGGCAGCTCGGTCCCTTCCAAGACAAACCAGCCCCGATAGCCGATATCCTCCATGGCCTTGCGGACGGCCTTGAAATCCATCGAGCCCTGTCCGTAGAGGGTTTTGGTATCCTTGGCATGGAATTGGCAAATCCGGTTTCCGAGCAGGCGGATCTCCTTGAATATGTCATATCCGGCTTCCTGGGAGTTGCCGACGTCATAATAAACTTGAACAGCCGGCGAACCGACGGCCTTGATGATTTTCAGATGATCGTCCGCGCTGAGCCAGGACTCAAGCGCCAGGATGACGCCGGCTTTCTCCGCTTTCGGCGCAATCCGCTTGAGCCGCTCGATGACCGCCGCCATTCCTTTGGGGTCATTTCGCAAATCTCCTTTTCCAAAAAACGGGACAAGCACGACCTTGACATCCATGGCACGACAGATATCAATGCTCTGCTCGAGCCATTGTTCGGCGCGCAGATCGCTTTTGAAGGGAAGGTTGTTTAAATCTCCGATGGCAAAGGCAGCGATATTGTTGACCGTGCCTTCTTCATAAATCTCAGTCGTCTTCCCGCCGCGGAAAAAATTTTCTCCCCGGATGAGGACATTGCCTCCGTACTCGGTTTCGAGGACGCCTTTCGACCCGAACATCCGGTTTCTAATTCCTTCCGGCGTGCCGTATCCGTTAAACTGCCGTCCGCTGAATTGAAAAACGACTTTATTGGGATACTGGTAATAGACCGCGAAATGATCCCAGCAGGTGCCGATTTTCGGCCGTGCCGTCAACCCGCCGCTGCCGATCGCATATAACGGCGGCTCTTGCATGATCCAGTTCATGACGTCGAGCGCATGGATGTCTTGTTCTGTGATCATGTCGCCTGAAAGCGCCCGGTCAAGACCCCAACCGCGCATCCAGGCCTCGGGATTGCCGGGATCTTTGGTGAGCAGATCATACCATTGTTCGAAGGGGCAATCTGCGTGATAGATGGCTTCGCCGAATACCAATTCGCCAATGTCTCCCTGATGGACACGTTTGAGGCTTCGATAAAAAGCGGGTTGGTCCTTGTCTGAAAATCGATTAAAAACGCCCGCTTCCTCACCATGGCTTTTTTGCCGCATTCGGAAATTACATGACACCCCGGCACCTCCACGGCCGCGGGCTTGGCCAGATAGACATGGACTCCTGCATCCACGCCCGCCGGCCTCCCAATCCGATGACCCCGAGCTTGATTTTTGAATTCGCCTGCGTCCCTTTGACAAGCCCCGGCCGCAGGATGGTCAAGGAAAGCGCCGCGGCGCCGGTTTGCGTCATGAACTGTCTGCGACTGAGCGCCCGATTGACCGCCTCTCCCTTTTGATCTTGTTGCGCCATTTTTAACTCCTCTCTATTAGGGGCACGTGCCAAAGGTACATGTCCCCGCTTCCTTTATCCCTTTTTTATCTTCTGAATGATCCCGCCCGTCTTTTTATCTTTGAGAATCTGCTTGATCTTTCCGTCGGGCATGCGCTCTTCCTTGATCAGCACGTATTTTTTGTCCACAATATTTTGATCGGCTTCAGTCTTTGCCTTTTTGCCGGCGGCTCCCCATTTTTCAAGCCGGACCGGCTCCCATTTCTTGGAGGCCGCCGATTTGTAGCAGGCATCGATGATGGCATTGACCACATAACCGTCTAGAAAAGTTTCCATGGGCTCCCGGCCCTCATCCACGGCGTCGAACATATCGCCGAACATGTGGACATATCCCAGCTCATGGACCTCATCTCCCACCGGGAACAGCCACCCTTTATCGCCCTCAGCTTTCTCCGCCACATACCCGCCCTGGCCGACAGCCGTGAACATCTCAAAGCCGGTCCTCAGGAAATGGTCAAGCCAGATTGTCCCTTCGGTCCCGGCCACTTCGTCGCGCAAATCCATGCCGCCCCGAAATGTCCAACTGACCTCGAACTGGCCGATGGCCTGGTTTTTGAACCGGATCAGGCCGATCCCCGAATCCTCGGCCTTGATGGGATGGACCAGCGTGTCTGCGGTGCAGACCACTTCGATGGGCTTCACGTCTTTGCCGATAAAATTCCGAATGATCTCAATGCAGTGGCAGCCCATGTCCACGATGGCGCCTCCGCCGGCAATTTTTTTATCCCAGAACCAGGCGCTATGAGGTCCGGGATGGGTCTCGCGCGAACGAACCCAGAGGATCTTCCCGAGGGCGCCGTTCTTGACTGAAGCGAGGGATTTAAGGGTTTTCGGCGTATAGACCAGGTCTTCCAGGTATCCCGCGAAAACGCCGGCTCTTTCGACGGCTTTAAGGATTTCCAGGGCTTCGTCCGCGTTCCGGGCCAGCGGTTTGGTGCACAGGACGGCCTTCCCGGCTTGAGCGGCAAGAAGGCAGGCTTTTTTGTGAAGATTGTTGGGAAGGCCGACGATGACAAGGTCGGTCTCCGGGTCCTGGACGGCCTGAGCGATATCGCTCGTCCATTTTGGGATTCCCCATTTTTGAGCAAACGCCTTGGCTTCGTCATCTGTGACCGCACAGACGGTGTGGATTCGGTCGCGGCTTCTCTGGCCGTGGATCGTCATAGTGTAAAACGTACCGATCAGCCCCGCGCCAAGCAGAGTGATATTATGCGATTTTTTCATGTTAACTCCCCTTCTTGTCTGGTCAGTTTCCATTGAAATTCATGTGAAAAATTGTTTTTCTCTATCAGACTATAAAAGATTTTTTTCTTTTCGTCCACTCAGAATAAAGATCTTCCTTCGAAGAAAATCTTTATCGACTTGACACGTCCGAATATTGCTCTTAGCAAAAGCGATGGGTAATGACTGGAAAGATGCCGTCTACGCCGCTGAAAAAGAATTCCGGAAAAGGGGGACCGCCGCGACCTAATTTTATGCTTTTGAGGCGACCCACAAGGAAAAATCGGTTTCAGGCATGGCCCCGGAGCTGCGGGCAATCTCATACCCCTTCTTGATAACGAGAAACGTCGGCACCGCCTGAATCTTAAAAGCCGCGGCCAGCTCCTGGTTTTCTCGGAGATCCACATTGACTTTAAGGACCATCACCTCGCCGGCTCTCCGCTTGGCCAGGCCTTCAACAATCGGGTGCATCATGTGGCAGGGGGCACAAGTCGTCGAATAAAAATCAATGAGCAGGGAAAGGCCTGCATTCTGGATCAAGTTAGCCACGCTCCGTGCCGGTGGTTCAAGCACCCGGCCGGGTACAGGCAACGGGGCTTTGCACTTGCCGCAGACAACCGTCTTGCCCGCTGCCGCCACAGGAAAATTATTGGTCGCCCCGCACTCGAGGCAGCTGATTTTCACTTTGTCAGGCACGTTTAGCCTCCCTTTTATGCTTTCGTCTTATCCAGCAATTGTTTTCGTATCTCTTCCGGGAAACGCTCGATGGAATAGCGAAGTGTCGTCCGGGGCATCTGAGGGCCATATTGCAGAAGGAATTTTTCCAGCCTCGGCATATCCGTTTTTCCGGCTTCTCGCAACAGCCAGCCGTTGGCTTTATGAATCAGGTCGTCATTCACGGAAAAAAGCCGCTTAGAAATATCATAGGCAGCATCCAGATATTTACCGTGTCTGGCCAGGGTGATAAAAGAAACCGCCGAGGCCCTTTTCACCCATCGGTTGGACGATTGCGTCCAGTCCTTGATCTTCACGATAAGCTCCGGATATATTTCAAGAAGCGTCTCCATGGCTTCCGGGCACAGGATGTCGACCGAGGCCCAATTATCGCAGTAGTTCTGCAGCAGCCATTTTTTGATGAGCGCAAAGACCTCCGGGCCGAATTCTTTTTTAAATTTCAGAAGAACAAGGGTAGCCACAGACCTGGCTTCGTAATACATATTGGGCAGGAGAATTTCACAGAGCTCGACGGCCTCCCGAACCGTCCATTCCCCCTTCACGGATTCGTACATCCCTTTGCCGATTTCTCGAATCTGGACGGCCGTCAGTCCATAGAAAGTGACCTTTTCCTTAAAATATCTCTGGGCGCCCTCGGCCCTCCGAGGGTCAGCCTTGCTCTTCAGGGCTTGAATCGCGTGTTTAGCGATTTCTTGAGGTGTTATCATTTTTTTCCCCCGGCCGAGCTTCCCCAGATTCCGATCTTGTCGGGGCCGATGCCGAGCTCTTCGGCATTATTTCGTAAATATCGGACGGCCAACTTGCAGTCGTGAATCTGAGCGGGGAAATGGGATTGAGGCGCCAGGCGGTAATTGATCGAGGCCACGGCAAATCCCAACTGAAAAAACATCCTGGAGTCACCTCTCTGAAAAGCTCCGCTCTTATCGCCGGACCGCCATCCGCCATCGTGGACATAGATGACCAAGGGGACTTTCTGATCCCGGCAGAGCGTGGGCTTGGCAAAATCGAGCTTCAGCTTCTGGCCGCCGGCCTCTCCGTAAACGACATCCGTCATCTGGTCGAGCTGGGGCATCGCGGCATCCGAGCGCGGGGGCAGAGGGCCTGGTACTTCCCGGCTCCCCAGTTTTTTCGTTGCTTGGGGCCACCCGTTCCCGACAAACAGCAATATCATGAGCAGAAAGCTGAGAGCGGTATAATATCGTCTCACGCGTCCTCCATGATCTCCCGTCTTAAAAATCTTATCTTAACATAAAAATCCCTGTCAAATAGAGCGGACGTCCTTCCGGCTACTGGGAATCCCGTGCCGCCTGATTTACCCCACTTTTATGACGCAGGCCCTCCTTCCGGCGACCCTTGTGGATAAATCGGGATCAGAACATCGATGCCTTCCCATTCTTGCCGTTCTGGGCAAACGCGTTGATATCAAGCAGGCCGTGGCCCGACAGGTTGAACAGGATCACCTTCTCTTCGTTCCGTTTTTTCGCTTCGAGCGCTTCGTCGATGGCGGCGGCGACGGCATGGGCGGATTCCGGCGCGGGCAGGATTCCCTCGGTTTTGAAGAAAAACTGCCCGGCCTCGAATATCCTTTCCTGGGAATACGCCCGCGGTTCGACGATTCCTAGCGTCACCAGATGGCTGACGAGAGGCGCCATTCCGTGATAACGGAGTCCTCCGGCATGAATGGGGGCCGGCACAAAATCCCTGCCCAAGGTATGCATAAAGAGAAGCGGAGTCAGCCCTGCCGTGTCTCCATGATCATATTTCAGTTCGCCTTTGGTGATCGAGGGGCAGGCTTCGGGCTCCACGGCCAGAAATCGTATTTTTTTGCCTTCCTTCAGATTTTTCCGGACAAAGGGAAACGCGATGCCCCCGAAGTTGGATCCCCCTCCCACGCAGCCGATGACGATATCGGGTTCCGCTCCCAGCTCATGCATCTGTTTTTCGGCTTCCTGGCCGATGACGGTTTGGTGCATGAGAACGCTGTCCAGCACGGAGCCGAGCGAATATTTTGTGTTCGGCCGATGGACGGCCAGTTCGAGCGCTTCAGAGATGGCAATCCCCAGGCTTCCCGGATGGTCGGGGTCTTTCTCCCAAAGCGTTTTTCCGAACCGGGTCAAAGGGCTCGGGCTCTCGGCGACGGTCGCGCCGAAAAGCTCCATCAGGATCCGGCGGCCCGGCTTTTGGCGGTAGCTGACCCGGACCATGAAAACTTTCACGTTCACGCCGAAGAGCGCCCCGGCATGAGCCAGCGCGCTGCCCCACTGGCCGGCACCCGTTTCTGTGACCAAGGTTTCGACGCCTTCTTGTGCCGCAAGATAGGCCTGTGTCAGCGCCGTGTTGCTCTTATGGCTGCCCATCGGCCCCGCGCCTTCATATTTGTAGAAGATATGAGCCGGCGTGTCGAGACTCTTTTTCAGGAAGGACGCATAAATGAGCGGAGTGGGCCTGAACATGGCGAACATCTCCAACACCGGATCTGGAATGGCGACAAACCGTTCCATCGTGCCCGTATGCTCGATGAAGCCTTTGGGGAAAACAGGCTCCAGGTCCCGCGGCTGAAGCGGCTTCTGTGTCGCCGGATGAAGGGGCGGCTTGGGAAGGACGGGCAAGTCCGCCTTGATGTTATAAAAAGCTTTCGGAATGTCTTCCGATTTTCTGTCCGAAAAGCGTCTGATAATCATTGTTCTCTCCTTTTCGTGATGTCTTCACTTTTTTTGAAGTGAGGTCTAAACAGCCCGATCAGGCTGAGCTTTTTGGAAAAAATAGTAGCGTAGTATAGTTATCGGGCGGAGGGGACCGCCCACCAGAAAAGGAGAGCATAAGAAGCGGGGAGAGCGAATGAAACGCTTCTTATTTCAGACATGATGTGCCGAATGATAGGAAAAAATCCGGCGATTGTCAAGAAGAATGAGGCGGACCTACCAAGGGTCCATGTCCCCTGTCGCTCGAAAAAGAGTCGACGGCGATGAGCCGTGTCAGGGCCCAAAAAAATCGTCGCTTGCTCCGAAGCCCTTACCGTCTTGTCTTTTTGTCCCCCACCTGCTCCTTCTCCCGGTTCAGCTCGACCATATCCACATTGTCCGCATAATCCCCGATCAGGTGCTTGCAGAAATAATCGGCCCGCAGCCAAAAGAAATAATCGTTCATGTCGCCGTAGCCGTGGCGCTGTCCCGGGAACAGGAAAAAGTCAAACCTCTTGTTGGCCTTGATGAGGGCATTCGCCAGTCTGATGGTGTTGGCCGGATGCACATTATTATCGATGTCTCCCGTCACAATCAGCAGGTGGCCCTTGAGGTTTTTGGCGATATCCGAGTTTTTCTCGATGCTGTATTCGAACTTGACGTTCCCGTCTTTGTCCACGACTTCCTTGATGCCATGGTGCTTTTCGGACCAGGCATTGTTATAGACATTGTTCTCGTGGTTGCCCGACGAGGACACGGCGACCTTAAAGAAATCCGGGTAGACGAGCAGGGCGGCCGTGGACATGAATCCACCGCCGGAGTGGCCGTAGATCCCCACCTTATCGATATCGATAAAAGGATATTTCATGGCCAGCTGCTCGATGGCCCGTTTTTTATCGGCCAGACCGTAATCGCGCAGGTTGCCGTAGCCGTAATTATGATACCACTTGGACCGTTGCGGGTTCCCTCCCCTGTTCCCGACTTCGATGATAATAAACCCGAACTGGGCCAGCGAAATGTTCTGGCTCCGCGGCGAAAACGTCTTGGTTACGCTTTCCGTCTGAGGCCCGGGATAGACAAAGGCGATGATTGGATACTTCTTGTTCCGGTCAAAATCAAACGGCTTATACATGACGCCGTAGAGGTCCGTGATCCCGTCGTCGGCTTTGACCTTGAACGCTTCGGGATATTTATAGCCGGCCTCGAGCAGGGCGCTCACATCCGTGGTCTCCAGCTCCAGCAGCAAATTGCCCATGACGTCCCGGAACTGGGCCTTGGGCGTCGTATCGACCCTGGAAAAATTGTCGACAAAATATTTCGAGGCGTCATTCATGCTGATCGAATGCGAAGTGTCCCCGGGGTCCAGGAGCTTCATGCCCGTGCCGTCAAAATTGACGCGGTAGAGATGCATGAAATAAGGATCTTCATTGGCCTCCCGGCCGCAGGCGTTGACATAGAGGATCCGCAGCTTATCATCGATACCCACGATGCCCTGGCAGGTGTATTCACCCGAGGCGATCTGGTTTTTCAGCTTTCCGTTCTCGTCATAGAGATAATAGTGGCCCCAGCCGTCGCGCTCGGACCAGAATATGATCTCCTTCCCGTTGTTGACAATGCGCAGCGGCTGGCTATCGATGTAAGTGTTCAAGCGTTCCTCGATGAGGACTTTCACGTCGCCCGTTTCCGTGTTGGCCAAGCAGATATCGAGCTTGTGCAGGTCTCGGCTCATGCGCGTGAAATAGATCTTGTCCGAGGTGTCGCTCAGCCACTGGGAATAGCTCTTCTCTTTTTCCCGGTCGATGGACTTCATGCGGTCCATTGCGACAAACAGCGACTGATCTTTGAACTTGTCGGCCTTGACCTTGACAATTTTTTTCGTTTCCCGGTCAAAGATCAGGAGCTCGACCTGGGGGATGTTCTCTTCGCCGGGCATGGCGTAGCGGTAGGTCTCGAGCGTCGGCCGCGGATTGGACAGCGAATTGATGACCCACAAATCCGACACCTTGCGCTCGTCGCTCCTCCTGCAGGAGAACTTGCGCGAATCCTTTGACCAGACGATGCCGATGGAAGGAACCCGGAAATCTTTCCTGTTCTTCTCGTCCTTCTGGTATTCCTTTTTCTCTTCATCGTTCAAATCGCGGGCATAGCTGTCGTGTTCGATACCGTCGGTCGTCAGCTGGACTTCCTTAATCTTGGGGTCGTCGGCTTTCTTCTGGGCAACGGCATAGCCGTCCGCATCCATCATATAAAGATTGTAGCCCCGGGCAAAAATGGCGGTCTTCTCGTCGGGCGATAAACTAGCCCAGCGGGGCTTCTTTGGGGACGTTTCATAATCCTCGAGAAGCGTCAATTTCCCGGTGGTCAGGTCATACTCAAAACCAAGCGTCTTCGTCTTGGCTTCCTCTTCTTTCGGCTTTTCAGCCTCTTTGCCCTTTTCGACATCCTTCTTTTCCTTGTCCTTTTCCTGTTCCTTGGCTTTTTCTTTCTCTTTCTCCGCCTTTTCCTTCTCTGCTTTTTCCTTCCCAATATCGCCGGCTTTTATGACGCCTTTGGATGTCGCGACGTCAATATCTTTCTGCACCTCGAGCTCAAACTGGATGGCGGCGTCTTTTTTGATGAACTTGATCGTCCGAACGGGCAGGTGCTGGGCATCGTAGGGAGTCAGGACGATTTTGGTGAGCATGGCGGCCATCTTGGCGTTGTCGTATACCGGCGTTTTTGTCCTTCGGATGGGATCGACGATAAAGAAGGATCGGCCCTTGCTGGTTTCATAGCTGTACCAGAAGCGGTCGCTGAATTCAAGCCAGTGAGGAGAAACAGACGTGTCGAAGACGAGCTTCCCGATTTTTGCCGATGTCCATCGGGAGGCGAGCTCGTAGTTCGCTTTTTTGACAGGCATAGTCTCGGCAACAATGAGCGTCGCGGTTCCAATAAGAAACACAAAAACCAAGACCAGGACAAAAACGTGTCGTTTCATAAAACCTCCTCCTTTTAATTGTTATTGAAACGGATTTAAGAGCTTTCGATTGGCTGGAAAGCAAAGAAACGGGCACGATGGAAGGGTGTTCATAAAAAGAGCTTCATAATTATACCATCGGGATGAAAAAATCAACTTCCGGCGTCCGTAAATTCGAGCGTTTCTGTCATGGAGCGAATGCCGCCGGAGGCCCCGATTTTTGTAACACCGAGCGCGGGCCACATCCTGAGGTTGCTCCAATCCCGTCAATTGCTGCGCTTCGCCCAGGCTGGGCACAAAATAATCGATCAAAGGAAGGTAGGCCGCCAAGAGTTCCATCCAGCGGTTTAACGCATCCCACGCGGTATCGAGAAAAATCGTGACACCCGCCGCACGGGCCTTGCGGAGCAAAGCGACACTCGGCTCACCGTCAATTCCGGGCAAGACAAACGTCCCCGCAAAATGAAGGATCGAAGATTTCTTGACCAGGCCGATGGCGTCATTCACGGCGCATCCCCCGGTATGCAGGCTCATTTCATCGACGACGACCAGCCTTCCCTTATCGGGGAAAGATTCGACGGGGCGGCCGACGACATCCGCCACCATGATCCCGAGACAAACCACTGGTTTCTTTTTGTTCATGGCCCGCCAGTCAGGAGGATGTTCATCATGGAGCTTGCGCCGAGTCCGCCGAGCTTCTCAGCTGAGCGTCATGCCGAGTATGAACATGGTTTCGATATAGCTGCCCAAGAGGATAAAAAATGCGGAGACAAAATACATGAGGCCTAAGAATTTCAACCCTCTCCAGAAGGCCTGCTTTCGAGTGGAAAAGCCGAAGCTTTTATAGAGCAGGGTCCAGAAGACGGCAGCCAATGTTCCGCAAATGGTCAAAAAATAGCCGCCGAATTCGCAGATGAGCGTCCCCCACATCTGATAGGACACGGCCGTTTGGGCGAACATCATTCCCTGCAGGAAGCGGCCGAAAGGGTAGAGAATCATTGGCACTAGAAAAAGCGCTCTGCCGATCATCGTAAGATTGGCGACAACCCAATTGTTGAAAAAGATCGTGAACATGGCCTGGACAACGTGGCCCTTAGAAAGATGGCCGAAGAGCGTCTGCCGTTCCCAATTCTTGTATTTTTGGAGCAGCCTTCCATATCCGGGAACTTTGTATTCAAGGTTCCTGTTGAGCTCATAGACTTTCATGCCGCGGACTTGATTAATGTCCGCAAGCTTGAGCTTGATTGCCGCAAATCCACTCCCAAAACCCAGGATATAGACGGCCAGCATGATGAGAAAAATCCACTTGGCTTTTTGAAACAATTGAACAAGTTTCAAGACTTGTTTTTCCTCTCTCACCCTGATTTTACATGGAGGCGTTAAAGTTTTCTATCATTAATTTTCGTATCATTATAAAATATCGTCTGCCAGAGCTCAGAAGACTGTCATGAAAAAACGACCCGTTTTAAAGCTTCCCCACACCCTGGTCCTGATTTATCTACTGGTCATCGCGGTTTATGCGCTCAGCCTTTTGATTCCCTCCGGAGAGTATCAGCGCGCAGAAAAATCATTCCAGGGCCAGAAGCGATTGGTGACCGTCCCCGGCACGTACAGTCCCATCGCCAAAAAAATTTTGGGGCCGCAATGGCTGCTGATCGCCCCGATCCGCGGCTTTCAGGACGGGGCCCTCATCATCTTCCTGATTTTTATCTTCGGAGGAGTCTTTTCCATCCTGGGAAAAACCGGGGCTATCGAATCGGGCATTCAAAAGCTGGCCCAATTCTTCTCCAGAAACCCACGGTCGAAAAAATTCGTGATTCCTGTTTTAATGGTCGTGTTTTCCCTGGCCGGCGGCATCTATGGAATGGCCGAGGAATCGATCCCGTTCGTGCTCATTTTCATTCCGCTGGCCCTTTCTCTCGGCTACGATTCCATTGTCGGCGTGGCTATTCCCTTCCTCGGCTCGGCGGTCGGTTTTTCGGCCGCCTTTTTTAATCCATTCACGGTCGGAATCGCCCAAGGATTATCCGATATCCCTCTTTATTCGGGCCTCGCCTACCGGTTGATCCTATGGGTGATCGCCACAACAATGGCTATTATTTTCGTGATGCTCTATGCTAAAAAAATCGTCAAAGACCCCCAAAAAAGCCCAGTTTACGAGATCGACAAATCCAGAGGCTATGCGGTTTCTGCCGATGGATCAAAGACCATCGCTTGGGGCCCCGCCCAGAAAATGATTTTGCCGGTCTTGTTCCTGGGCATCGGCCTATTGATTTACGGGATTCTCGCCAAGGGCTGGTACATGGAAGAAATCGCCGCGCTGTTCTTGGGCATCGGGCTTATCTCCGGAATCATCGCCAGGATCTCTCCCTCGGAAATAGCCGCCCATTTTGTCGCCGGGGCCAAAGACGTGATAAATGTGACCTTGATCATCGCCGGCGGCAGGGCTATTCTCATTATCTTGAAAGAAGCCGTGGTGCTGGATACGGTGCTCCGATTCACGGCAGGGCTGATTTCCGCCGTTCCCAACCTGATCACGGCCCACATGATGTTCCTGACCCAGGGCGTCATCAATTTCTTCATCCATTCAGGAACGGCCCAGGCGGCTTTGACCATGCCGATCATGGCCCCCTTGAGCGATCTCGTCGGAATCACAAGGCAGACAACGGTCCTGGCTTTTCAACTCTGCGAGGTCATCAACCCGATCCTGCCGACCTCGGCCGTGACCATGGGAGTCCTGGGAGTGGCCATGATCCCTTGGGAAAAATGGGCCAAGTGGTTCGTCCCGATGATGATCGTTTTGATCATCTTCAGCCTCATCGCGCTCATCCCCCCGATTCTAATGAATTGGGGTCCGTTGTAGGCGCCCCCTCGACCTCCTTGACTCATCGGATGCCTCGATAGATAATGGACATTAGAAAATGAAAGAAACCGACAGCCGGAAGAATCTTTCGCTTCAAGAGAGGATCATTCATAAATACCCTCTTCTATCCAGGAAAGAAAAGCAAATTGGCGACTATCTCAGCCAAAACCAGCGTAAAGCGTTTGCCCTATCGACCGATCAGCTCGCCAAGAACACGGGAATCAGCTCCGCGACGATCGTGAGGTTCGCACAACATCTTGGATTTTCGGGCTTTCAGCAGCTCCGAGCTCAAATGGTGGATGAAGTCAAAGAAGAGATGATGCCCGAGGACCGCTTCAGGCTTTTCACTCCCAACGGCAACCAGATTTCGACGGTGATCAAGATCGCCGAACAGGAAGTCAAAAACATCAATACGACGATACACCATCTTCAGACAGAGACGTTTAAAAAATTCATCGATTATCTTAGAAAAGGCCGGTGCGTTTATACGATCGGGATCGGCATCAGCTCTTTCCTGGCGCGGCTTTCGGCCTATTTGTTGAACCAGGTAGGTGTGACGACCCATTGTTGTCTCAAAGACGAGCATTCCTTTCTCGAAAGACTGATCCTCCTGGCCAAAAAAGACGTCATCCTCGGATTTTCTTTCCCTCCCTATTCGAAGGAGACGGTCGAGGCCTTGAAGTTTTGTTATGAACGGGGCGTGACTTGCCTTTCAATCACGGACCGAACTACCGCCCCCATCGCCCGGTGGTCCCACGGCTATCTTCTAGCCCAGACAAAAAATCTGATGTTCACCAATTCTCTCGGCGCCGTTCTCATGATCATCAACGCCGTCTCCACAGAGCTCGCCCTGATCAACAAAAAGAAAGTCGTTGCCAATATTGATCTGATCAATAAAATTTTAGCCGGAGAATTCCTCGCCTAGGCGGCTTGACAAAAGCCGGAAAATATGGTTTTCTTAATGCAATGATAGATACATTCTTTTGAGATCATGAAAGAATTGTTACATTTCGGAGGGCCCACGAGAAGCCGCGAGGCCCCCCGACCCATTAAAGGAGGGATCGTATGAGAAAAAGAAGCCTCGGGATTTTCATCCTATGTTTCGTGTTCCTGACGGGCCTTGTGTCCGCCCAGGATACCCTTCAGACGGGAAACATCTCCGGAACGGTCGTCGACGCGGAAGGAAACGCCTTGCCCGGCGTCGCCATCACCATCACCGGATCGGCTCTCCTCACAGGAACGGCTTCCGCGATAACGTCCACGACGGGTGCTTTCCGGTTCAATTTTCTTTCTCCCGGAACCTATGACATGACATTCGCCCTGCCCGGATTCAAGACCGTCAAGAAAACAGGAGTGGAAGTCTCTGTCCGAAAAACGACGTCCATGACGGTCACCATGGAAGTTACGGCCATCGAAGAGAATGTCACGGTCGTCGGGGAATCCCCCGTCGTCGACATCAAAACCAGCACGATCCAGACCAACTTCACCCAGGCCATGCTGCAAAAGCTTCCCAGCGCGCGCGACCCATGGGTCATCATGTCCATGACCCCGGGCATGGTCATGGACCGCGAGAACGTGGGAGGAAGCACGGCCGGCAACCAGAGTAGCGCCTATTCCCACGGCACCCTGCGCAACCAGACCACCTACAACATCGACGGCGTGAACATGACGGACGCCGCGGCGAACGGCGCCTCAGCCATGTATTATGACTTCGACTCCTTCGAGGAAATCCAGGTCGAGACCGGCGCCCATACCGCCGACATCCAGGTCGGCGGCGTCGTCCTCAACATGATCACCAAATCGGGCGGCAACAAGTTCAGCGGGGGGATCAGCCTCTACGGCGAGAACGACAAGCTGCAGGCGAACAATATCCCGGACAAGATTAAGAACCCCCAATACGCTAATGTCGGCTCGGGCAATCCCTTGAACTATTATTATGAATGGGGCGGTGAGTTCGGCGGGCCCATCATCAAGGACAAACTCTGGTTTTACGGCGCCTTCCGCAATACGGTCATCAGCCGCTTCATTATCGGCTACACGCTAAACGGCGTCGCCCAGTCCGATTATGCCTCGCTGACGCACGGCACGTTCAAGATGAGCTTCCAGCTCACGAACAACAACAAGCTCATGGGCTGGATTAACTACGACAACAAATACCAGCCCCACCGCTCGGCGTCGATCACGCGGCCGCCGGTGACGACCGCTCTTCAGGATTCTCCCTCCTATTTTTATCATATAGAGGACACCTGGACGCTGGGATCGAACCTCATCCTGAATTTTAAGCTGGGCGTCAACAACATGTGGTATCAGACCGGCAATCAGCCAGAAGTGGACATGAACCAGCCCGCGATCAGGATCTACTATACCTCGCCCGTGACCGGCGGGTATGAGAACGCGTATTACAGCTACACCTGGTACTATTCCAACCGCTACCAGTTCAACGCCTTCGCCGATTATTTCAAGGACGATTTTCTGGGCGGCAACCACGAGATCAAGGTCGGCTTCGAATACCAGAACGCGCCCTTCCACACGACCCGGAAACATCCCGGCAACATTCTTCTCTATTTCGACAATCCCGACCACACCGGCGCCTATCAGGCCTGGACCTTCCGAGAGGAGATCTGGAATCAGACCGATGTCGTCTACTCCGCCTATGTCCACGACGTCTTCAGCTTGAAAAAGCACCTTACGATCAACCTGGGCCTGCGGCTCGATAGCACCCACATGCACATCAATGCAACGGACGTCGCCCCGTCTTCCTGGACGGATTATTATTACAGCCGAATGAACATCACGCCCATCTATCATCAGGACGCCCAGAAGAATGTGGTTTCATTCACCATGCTCTCGCCGCGGCTCGGCCTGACCTATGACCTGTTCAACGACGGCAAGAACGTTCTCAAGGCTCATTTCGCCCGCTACTCCTATCAGGTCAGCTACGGCCCGGTGGACCAGGCGATCACAACGGGGTATTGGGAAATCGATTACAACTGGAACGACGCCAACGGCGACAAGCTACCCCAAACCAATGAATTCGGCAAGATCGTCTATACCAATATCGGGCAGGGCGTCAAGATCGACCCCGGTCTGAAATCGCCCTATACGAACGAAGTCGTGGCCGGATTCGAAAAGAAGCTCGCCCGGAATATTGGCGTCAGCCTGAACTTCATCTATCGGGACACGCAGAGATTCTGGTGGTCGGACAACCAGGCCGTGGATCCCCAGCTCGACTATACGCCCGTCAACGTCCAAGACCCCGGACCCGACGGAATTCTGGGGACGGGGGATGACGGAGGGACAATCACGATCTACAATATAGCCTCGGCCAAATTAGGCATCTCCCAGCCTTATGTCACCCAGAGACCGGGCTACAAGACATCCTACCAGGGCGTCGAGCTCGTTCTTAGCAAGAGATACTCCGACGGTTGGCAGTTCATGGGCTCCGTGACTTTGGGCAAGACGAACGTGAAGCTGCCGATCGAAGCCGTGGACAATCCGAACAACAGAGTATTCAGCGATAACGTGGTGGATTCAAACGACGCGCCCGTGATCATCAAGGCCAGCGGCAGTTACGATCTGCCCTGGGGCTTCTACGTCGGCGCATTCTTCGACTACCGCTCCGGCTATCCGACCCAGCGGTATTTCAACACCAGCAGCAGTCTCCTCAACCAGGGTCGGATCAGCGTCTATACAGAGAAGTTCGGCGCCAGCCGGTATCCCAATATCGCCATGCTCGACCTGAGGCTGAGCAAGGTCTTCAACTTCGGCACTATAGGAAAGTTCGAATTGATGCTCGACGGCTTCAACCTCTTCAATTCGGTGACGACCCTGGGTTGGAACGCCCAGGCCAGCAGCACCTATCACTTCATCACCCAGGTTCTGTCGCCGAGGATCGTCCGCCTCGGCGTCAAATGGAACTTCTGATTAAGCTCGGATAGAACGCATCTGAAAGCAGATGGGGAACCCGCGGTGGGTTCCCCTTTTTTTCTGAATCACCTTTAAAAAGTCCGTTTTTTTCGATAACATAGTTTCTGGAATCCCATGAAAAAATTTCGGACGCTGAAGAAGTCCTGTTTTCTCCTGTTTTTCGTCTGTACGATCCCTCTCGTCCTTGCTTTTTCCGGAACCGGCCGGACTGGTTCTAGGCCCGGCGAAAATCTCAACCTGCTGGTCATCACGATCGATACTTTAAGAGCCGATCACTTAGGGATTTACGGATCCGCCCAGACCAAAACGCCGAACATTGACCGCTTGGCGGAGAAAGGCATTTTGTTCTGGAATGCCTATTCCCATGTTCCCCTGACCCTGCCTTCCCACTGTTCTCTTTTCTCCGGCACCCTTCCGATTTTTCATGGCGTCCGGGATAACGGCTATCGGCTCCCCTCTTCCACAGAAACATTGGCCGAGATTTTCAAGAAAAGCGGATTTCAGACGGCCGCATTCGTCGGGGCGTTTCCTTTGGATTCCCGTTTTGGCCTGAACAGAGGCTTTGATGTCTACGACGACCTCTATGGAAGCAAAAATGTGATCCGTGATCTTAGCTTCGTCGAACGAAAAGCGGAAGATGTCAACAGGAATGTCCTTGAATGGCTCGCCCGCAACACAGAAAAAAAGTTTTTTATTTGGGTCCATTATTTCGATCCCCATGCGCCCTATGAACCCCCTTCGCCCTTCAAAGAAGAATATAGAGGCCGGGAATACGACGGAGAGATCGCTTATACGGACTCCGCGGTCGGCACGCTCCTGCAGAAGCTGGCTCAATGGAAATTGATGGATAACACGCTCGTTATTCTAACGGCCGACCACGGGGAAGCCCTGGGAGAACACCAGGAAACAACACACGGGATCTTCATCTACGATTCGACCCTGAGCGTACCCTTGATTTTTTTTAATTCAAAAATTTTGCCTGGCAAAAAAATTATATCCGATCCAATCGGCCTCATCGATATCGCGCCCACCATCCTGGACTTGATGGGACTGCCCAAAAGCGGGAATATGCAGGGAACATCATTTAAGGATCTCATTCTTGCCGGAAAATCTGGGCCCGAATCCTATGGTTATATCGAGTCTGTGGCGGCGATGATGGACCGCAATTGGGCCCCTCTTCAGGGCCTCAGGACGGCCGATTGGAAATATATCGAGGCGCCGCTTCCAGAGCTCTATGACCTCAGGAATGATCCGCACGAAACAAACAACATTATCAAGAAAAATCCCGGCCAAGCCCAACGTCTCCAGGAGAAATTGAAAAGCCTGATCAAAAGCTATTCCTCCCCTGCTGCATCACGAGTGCTTCAGACAGAGAGGGACAAAGAGACACGGGATAAACTGATGTCTTTGGGCTATATTTCAGGGAAGGCCCCCCATAGCGATGCAAGCCGGCCCGACCCTAAAACAATGATTGCTGTGGACAATCTTTTTAATGACGCGATCATCGCTTCCGAGACCGGGAACCTGGAGACTGCGGACCGTCTTTATAAGGAGGTCATCCAAAAGCAGCCCAATTTCATCGTAGGGTACGAATATGCAGCTTATAATTATTATAAAATGGGAAAGCTGGATGTGGCCGTCAACCTTCTGAAAAAAGCAGTGGATTTGAACCTCACGACAACGTCTCTGATATCAAGGCTGGGCTTATATCTCCAGGAAGCCGGACGGCCTGAAGAATCCATCCAAATCCTGGAAAGGGCCGTCGAGCAGGACCCCAATTATACGGAAGCTTACAACTATCTGGGTGTGAGCTATTTTAAAAGTGGGCAGGCCGATAAAGCCGTTGAGATGTTCAAGAAAGCCATCAAACTGGATGCCGATTACGCCCTGGCGATGAACAACCTGGGCAACTGCTATTTGACCCTTAAAGAATACGATTCGGCCATCGAAGAATACAAAAAAGCCATTGGCATAGACGCCCGCCTGGCCTCGGCCTTCAACGGCTGGGGTGCCGCCTGCTACAGGAAGGGCTTGACCGATGAAGCTCTCTTGCGCTGGGAAAAGTCGCTCGAGCTTGACCCGCGGCAGCCGGACACGACCTATAATCTGGGCCGCGCACATCTGAGGCTGGGGCATAAAAACAAAGCCCTGAAATTTTTTGAGCTTTTCGTTCAGACGGCGTCTCCTCAAAAATACGCAGCGGATATCGAAGAAGTCAAGGGTGTCGTGGAAAGGCTCAAGAAAGAAATCGGTAAGAGTATTATTCGATGAACAATGAAAAAAGGATTTTCTGGATAGGAGCTCTTCTCCTGGCCGCCATGTCCGTCTTCATAGAAAGTGATCAAGGGAAGCTCAAAGCTGACCTCCCACCCGTTTATAAAAGCTGGCTGGACAAAGATGTGGTCTATATTATCTCTGCCAGGGAACGGGATGTTTTCCTCGCCCTTCAGACCGACCGGGAGCGGGATATTTTTATCGAGGCCTTTTGGAAACAAAGAAACCCGACGCCGGGAGCTCCCGAAAACGCATTCAAGAAGGAGCATTACCGAAGAATCGCCTATGCCAGTGAATATTATGGACGAGAAACGACGAGGCCAGGATGGCAGACCGACCGCGGCCGCATGTATATCCTTCTCGGCCCTCCCCGCGACACGACCGATATTCAAGGACAGGGCACCGTGTTCCCGTCGCAAATTTGGTATTATGAGGGACAAGCCCAATACGGACTCCCCTCGAATTTCAACCTGGTTTTCTTCAAAAGAGACGGGCTCGGCGAATATGCCCTCTACAGCCCCATGCAAGACGGACCGGCCCGTCTATTGGTCAATTATCAGGGCGATCCCATCAATCCGGAAGCCGCCCTGCAAAAGCTCATGAATTATGACTCACGGCTCGGTCAAGCGTCATTGTCGCTGATCCCCAACGAATCGCCCATGTTCGGGCGGCCATCCCTGGCCTCCGAGCAGCTTCTCAACCAGATCGCCTCGGTCCCGGAAAGAATGGTCGACAAGAACTACGCGGAAGCCTTTCTCAAATTCAAAGACCGCGTCGAAGTGGAATATTCGGCCAATTATATCTCGAGCGATTCCTTGGTCCGAGTCATCCAAGACGCCTCAGGAATCTTCTTTGTCCATTATTCCATCGAGCCAAAAAGGCTGTCTATCTTGACCCAGGAAGATGACTACAGCCTGAATTTCACGCTCAATGGAATCGTGACAGACCCCCAGGGAAACGCGATTTTTCAGTACGAGAAGAATATTCCTCTGAATTTTCGCAAAGACCAGGTTGAAGATATCGGGAAGACTTCGCTGGCAATCCAGGATATGATCCCGCTCATTCCCGGTGATTACAAATTTAGCCTTTTGTTGAAAAATACGGTTTCCAACGAATTCACGTCTTTGGAGAGCATGATTTCTATTCCCCGGGATCTATCCGTACCGCGGATGGGACCGCTCCTTTTGGGATATCAGATGAAAAAGAGTGCCGCTCCGCCCGATTTTAACAAGCCATTCAAAATTGGCAATCAGCAGATCTCCTGCCAGGCCGGGAACACCTTTCAGGCCAGGGAAAATCTTATCGTCTTTTTCCAGCTCTACGGTCTTGGCCGGACACGGCAGGACCCGGGGACTGTGAAATACGCCATCATCAAAGACGGCAAGGAGTTTTCCACCAAGACCAAATCCATGAAAGACATCGCCGGCAATAATTTCCTCGAAGAGTTTCCGCTCGGCAATTTTCTCCCCGGCTTATATAACGTCACAGCGTCCGTATTGTCCGGCGAAAATAAAGAAATCCTGGCCGCGTCGCAAGATTTTGAAGTCTCCCCGCGTACGGACCTGCCGCGTCCCTGGATCGTCTCCAAAGTGATGCCCGCCTCGCACGACCTCGAATATTCATTCATTCTCGGCAATCAACTGTCGAATGCGGGAAAGCTCGATGAATCGGGGCGGCTCCTAGCCAATGTCTACGCTCAAAATCCGTCCCTGAAATACGGCCTCGCCTACGCCCAGCTCCTTTTCAAACAGAAAGCCTATCAAAAGGCCAAAGACATCTTGTTGCCGTTTTCGGAACAGCAAGAGGCAAACGACCAGCTGATATGGACTCTCGGCGCTTCCTGTCAGGCCTTGGAAGAGTATGACCAAGCGGTTTCCTTCTATGAAAAATATCTTTCGCATGCCGGTGCCAGCCTCACTGTTCTAAACGCCATCGGTGAATGCTATTCGCGTTTAGGAAACATCCCGGAAGCCCTGAAAGCCTGGGAAAAGTCGCTGGAGATCAATCCCCGTCAGGAATCCATTAGAAAGCTTGTCGACGAGCTTAAACGCAAAAAGGGCTGAAAACGTTTGGGCCGTCTCCTAATCCCTCGCTTTTTTTAGGAGGGTCGGGGGGATTATCTATGTTATTCGTCAGGTCTCCTAAGGGGTCACAATTTTTCTGGTTTTGAGGTCAGATTTGGTCCCGGGCAGCAACACGTGGAGGATCATGTTCGAGATCCCAATGCTCTTGGACAGCGCAATATTGATCTGGGTCCGCGAAGCGTCATAGACGACGACATTTTTTCCCCGATGACGTCAAACGTCTCATCCGGATTGACGATGATGGCCGTGGACTCATCGATTCCAATCCCCAACAATTTGGGATTCTCGGCGATCAAACTGATGAGCCGGCTATTTCGTTTTCGCGTGGCGAAATGCTGATCGACAATCGCCGTCTTGATTAAACCGAAACCAGGGGCCGTGACAATGATGCCCGCCTGGAGGGTCTCAAATTCGCGGCCTTCCTTGACCTCTCGTCTCTCTTCTCCCGTGATCATGACTTCGCTCATGATCGCCGCCCCGGCGCTCGTCCTTCCCATCACGGCGCCCCTCTCATAAATCTCGAGAAGTTTTTTATGAATGAGCGTATTGAGCAGAACAGCCGTCTGGCGCGATTGATCTCCGCCTGAAAAATAGACGCCTCCGGCGTCATCTAGAATTTTGGAGCTTTCTTCTTTCAGCGCTTGTTCGCGGGTGAGAATGTGGAATTCCGCATTAGCCCCCAGTTTCTTGAATTCTTCCACAAGCTCGGGCCCGACTTCGTTCGGCACGCTGCTGGCCATGGGAAAGATGATGATTTTCCCGCTGCCGCACTGCTGCGCCAGCGCCACGAATTTTTTCATCATGTTTTCGGGACGGTCCCCGCCCCCGATGATAAATAGATGGCCTCGCGGGGCAGCATAGCCATAAAGACACACGACAAAAAATAAGAGCGACAAAATGACCGTTGATTTTTTCATCTCATTCTTCCCTGGAATAATTTTGTCTTAATCCTATCCGCGGATGCCATCAGAGGACGCGCACTGCCGGAAAGACTGAATTTCGCATTATTCGATTCTGACATACAGAAAAGAGCCCAAATCCCTGAAGGCCTCCATCCATTTTTTCGCTTGTTCGTCGCCCCTCTCCGCTTGACCTTTCTTGTTTTGCCAATGGGCTTTGCCGATGGCGAAGTAAATGTTCTGGGCTTTCCAGAGGTCTAATTCCAGGTTCAAATCGGCCATGAGCCGCAGCCGGCGAGCCGTTTTCTCCATCAGGGACAGATTGTCCTGCTGGGTACGGAAGATTTCCATCTGAGATGTCAGCCATTGGCTGGCCACATATCGCAACCCGTCTTTGTCGAGCTTGAATGAGAACTTTTTCACCTGAGCGATCAATTCTTGAAGGTCCTCTTCAGGTGCATCGCTGTTGTTAAAATTCTTTTTTAGGTCTGCATTCGCACCATATTCTGCAGCCAGATGAAACGCGGCCGGAACCGGATAGCCGGCTTCGCTGAGACGATCCATCACGGCGGAATTCTCGTCATAGATCGTTCGAAAAGATTCTTCGATTTTGCCAATGGTTTCAGCCAGGATCTCTTGGATGATTCTGCGTTGCTCGTCTTTGAAGAGGTGCCAGAGCGAATAGGTGTCACGGCCAAAATATTTTATTATCAATTGGAGGACTCCAGTGATATCCCCTTTCTGGAACGCCTCTGTGGCCTCTCTTCGCATGCGGGCAAATTCATGCACATCATAGAAAATCCGGACTCCCCCGCTGATATTGAGATCCCCCAGGTCCAGAACAGCATAGCTGATGGACCGCTCTTCACAAGTGAGATCGGGAACAATCTTCACCCGGCCCAGGGCAAGCTTGAATCGGCCAATCTCCTTTTTCGCAGAGGCCTCTTTTTCTACGGTGTAGCCGTAGAGCCGTGTTTTGTCAGGATGTCGGGCGAAAATGGAAGAGATTCCATAATGAGCGGCCACACGAAGCAAATCAACCCTGGCCGGCTTGACGAACAAATCATAGACGTTCCGTCCGTTGTCATAGACATGGCTGGGCGCCTCAGCCAATTTTTTTAGAAATTCTTCCTCCAAGGAAATTCCAAATACCTCTTCCGCATTTTGAATCGCCTTCGAGGCATACTGCAAAATTTGGGTCGTTTCGATATCGGATATTTCGCTGAAGAACCAGCCGCAACTTGTATACATGAGCAGACCACTGCGCTGGATATCCAACAGCTTGAGTACCCTCACGTTTTCTTCGGGCGAGAGTTCGCGCCCGGCATGCCGATTCAGGAAGTTTTTGACATTTTCCAACGACCTGTCGTGGATGACCTGGATATAATCATCCCTGGCCAGCCACGGATCATTCAAATATTTGGCGGCTTCCTGTTCATACAAGGGAAGGAGTCGATCACGCAGCCCATCGCACGCCTCGCGCAGCGGCTTCCGCCAGGCTTGTGTCCAGCCCGGTTGCGAACGAGTGGTGCACCCGCAGTGCTCGCGCCAGCGTTCCACTCCATGGATGCAGCTCCAGGAAGAATTTTCGACGATCTCCACCTGGTCTTGCGGTGGATGTTTGGCCAAGTATTCGCCGTAGTTAGTAAGCTTGGCCGCGCCCGTGAATTCGATATAATGCAGGCAATAAGACAACGCCATCTCGCCATATTTATGATGATGCCCATAGGATTCACCGTCGGTCGCCACATGGACAAGTCGAGGATCATCGCCACCCCTGGAAAACCCTCCGAGCAGTCTTTTGGCAAAGGCCTCCCCATTATTCAACAGCCCGCCAAAAGCGATATCGTGTGATATCGGTCCATCGTAAAAAAATACAGTGATGGATCGTCCCGAAGGGAGAAGACAAAGATATGGCTTCGTGGGATCCACCGAGCCGGCTGCCTCGGTCCAACGGGCTTCTTTGGCCAGGGGCTTGGTTCTTTTTGCCTGAGAAGGAGCCAGAATCGTGAAGAGGATATTTTGTTCGGCCAGGACTTCGAGCGTTTCGCTGTCGACGGCCGTTTCGGGGAGCCACATTCCCTCCGGCTCTCTGCCAAAGCGCCGGATAAAATCTCTCATGCCCCAATACACCTGCGTCTCTTTATCCCTCCGGTTGGCAAGCGGCATGATCATATGATTGTAAACCTGAGCCAGCGCCGACCCATGTCCGGAATAATTTTGGCGGCTGAGCTGATCAGCCTCAATGATCGCCTGATAGACACCGGGCTGATGTCTTTCCATCCAGGACAGCAGCGTCGGGCCGGCATCAAAACTGATCTTGGAATAATTGTTCATGATATCGATAATCTTGATCTGGGCGTCCACAATCCGCGAAGCCGTGTTCGGGGCATAGCATTCGGCCGTGATCCGTTCGTTCCAATCATGGTAAGGATAGGCGCTGTCTTGAAGTTCGACGTCCTCCAGCCAAGCATTCTCCCTGGGAGGTTGATAGAAGTGTCCGTGAATACAGATATATCGCTCCATGGAGTTTTATCCTTGGCCAGTCCCCGGGCTTTTAAAGAACAACGCACCCAGCGGGGGCAGGGTCAGCGCCAGAGAATGATGTCTCCCTTGGGCCGCCACGGAGGTCGCTTCGACGCCCCCGAAATTTCCCTGACCGCTCCCGCCGTAAATGCGGGAATCGCTATTCAACGCTTCAGCCCAAAATCCGCCTCTCGGCACGCCGACCCGATAGCTTTGGCGAAGCACAGGCGTGAGGTTGCAGACAACGAGCATCATGTCACCCGTGGCGCTCTCCTTTCGGACAAAGCTGATAATACTGTTTTCCCAATCGTGAAAATCGATCCATTCGAATCCATCGCTGTCAAAATCTTTTTTAAAAAGGGCCGGCTCCCGGCCGTACAGGTGGTTGAGATCCTTCAGCCATTTTTGCAAACCGCTCTGGAATGGATATTGAAGAGCGTTCCATTCCAGGCTTGCCTCATGATTCCATTCCGTCCACTGCCCAAATTCGTTCCCCATGAACAGGAGTTTTTTGCCGGGGTGACCATACATGTAGCCGAATAATAATCGCAGGTTGGCGTAGCGCTGCCATTCGTCCCCGGGCATTTTGCCGACGAGAGCCCCTTTCCCATGGACGACTTCATCGTGGGACAGGGACAGGACAAAATTCTCAAAGAAGGCATACCAAATGCTGAAGGTGAGTTCGTTATGATGAAACTTCCGAAAAATGGGGTCCTGAGAAAAATAGCCCAAGGTATCATTCATCCAGCCCATATTCCATTTCATGCCAAAACCGAGCCCGCCGACATAAACGGGCCGCGAGACCATGGGCCAAGACGTCGATTCCTCGGCGATCGTCTGGACATCGGGAAATTCTTTATAAACCAACTCATTGAGCTTTTTTAGGAAGGAAATGGCATCGAGGTCTTCCCTGCCGCCAAAGGCATTGGGGATCCATTCTCCTTCTTTTCGCGAATAGTCGAGATAGAGCATCGAAGCCACGGCATCGACCCTTATCCCATCCGCGTGATACTTCTCCAGCCAGAACATCGCGCTGCTGAATAAAAATGTTCTGACCTCGTTCCGGCCATAGTTGAAGATGTAGCTGTTCCAATCGGGATGATAGCCGCGCTTGGGATCCTGGTGCTCAAACAAATACGTGCCGTCAAAATAGCTCAGCCCATATTCATCACTGGGAAAATGACTGGGAACCCAGTCCAGGATGACTCCAATCCCATTCTGATGAAGGGTATCGATGAGATACATCAAATCCTGAGGGGTTCCATACCGGCTGGTGGGCGCAAAATATCCGAGCGTTTGATAGCCCCAGGACCCGTAAAAGGGGTGCTCCATCAGGGGAAGAAATTCCACATGAGTAAAACCCATGTCCTTCACGTATTGGGCGAGCTGCGGGGCAATCTCGCGATAGGTCAGAGGCCGGTTTCCTTCTTCCGGAACTCTTCGCCAAGAGCCAAGATGGACCTCGTAGATGGAGAATGGAGCATGAATGGAATTATTCCGGTGACGACCCTTCATCCATTCTTGATCGCCCCATTCATATTCCAAATCCCAGACAATAGAGGCGGTGTTGGGCGGGGTTTGCCATAAAAATCCATAGGGATCCCCTTTATCAACTTTATAATGATTATAATGGGAGACAATATGATATTTATACATGACACCGGGAGTGAGTTGCGGAATAAATGTCTCCCAGATTCCCGACCCATCCCATCTGACATTCATCGGATGAGCCCTCCGATTCCAAGCGTTGAAATCGCCGATGACGGACACGCTTTTAGCATTAGGGGCCCAGACGGCAAAATGTGTTCCTGCCACATTGTCCACAATGACCGGATGGGCGCCCAATTTTTCATAGATCTTGGCGTGATTGCCCTGCTTAAATAAAAATATATCCATTTCCGTCAAACGGATTTCATCATATTTTTTAAATCTATAAATGACGTTGCTCACCGTCCCGTCATGTTTGGTGGGGATTTTTCGCCTGCCGACAGGCTTTTCCGCATGCGTCACATGATTCTGTCGGCCGGGCAAATTCCTGGATAGAGGAACCCGGGATTTTTCCATTCTGATTTTAGGCACTTTGACGTTTTCTTAAGACCGGAAGAAATTCACTTCGTCGGCTGGGTTTTCTCTGAATCGCTCAGCGAAATCCATGTTTTGGCCGCTTCTTTCCGATATGCGATTTTGTCTTCTCTGGCGAGCCATCCGACGGCTTGATAAACGATCATCGATTTCTCGTTCAACAATTTGGGCAGCTGAGAGATATTGAGCTCTCCTTTGGCATGGAGGATCTTCCAGATTTTTCCGGCCGTTTCTCCGATATAGTGTTTCATGTTTGCCTTCTTCTTATTTTGATTTATGACAAATTGGATAAATTATATTCCAGGTCATGATTATTTTCAATCGAAATGGTGGAGAAACAGAGAGCGCGCCCGGAGGGATTTGAACCCCCGACCTCAGGATTCGAAGTCCTTCGCTCTATCCGCTGAGCTACGGGCGCGGAGAGTCACAATCATAGATTATCCTCCTAAAAACGTAAAGAGGTGGAGCCTGGCGAATTTCTTTAACCTCCTAGGCCAAATCGGTCAATTTCTCGCTGACGGACCAGAGGCGCTTAGCGTTTTCCCTGTCATAGGTTGGAGGAGAAGCTATGATTTGCCGGGGTTTAACGGCCGATAAAGTCTATCGCGAAAAGTTTTTTCGCGCAGCAAAACCGCCTGGAGAAATCGGAAGCTGTCGGCAAGATATCCCTCATAACCGCTGGGTTTTCCGTCCCATGTTGTCCAGTCGATTCCCTGCATCCCGGCATCTTTTACGCCGTTCTGGAATTCCCCGCGCATTTGACGCGCCAGCATCGCCCGCAAAACCCTATCCGCGCGCTCGTTCTCGCCCAGGACATAATGAGCGGCGAGGAAATGGAGGACATGGCCGGCGGTGATTCCTCCGTTCATATACTGGCCGAATGTATCCATACCGTCTTCGAGCTCGGGGATGCCGATGGCATCCGGCAGCAGATAATCACTCCTTAGCACCGGCACGAGCATGGGCGGGATGCCGAGGTCGAAGCGCTTGAAACCAACGGCCTCTATTTTTGCCCAAAGACGGTCCAAAATTTGACGCCCCAGCGCCGGTTCGACCAAGCCGTATTCAATGGCCAGCCCATTGAGCGTCGGCGACGCATAATCATGAAGCTCGCCGTCTTGACTTTTCCACCAGGCCAGCCATCCGGTCGTCGGATTGAAAAGCGCTTTCGTATAAGCCGCCTTCAGCCGGTCGGAAAGCTGATTAAAATATTCACGCTTTTCTTTACGGCCAAGCTTCGCTTCAAGGTCGGCCAGGCACCTCCAGGCTCTGTAGATAAGGGCATTCGTATAGCCGTCCTTGTGGCCGCAGTTCAATGCATCCCACCAAGCGCAGGAGCGGGCAGGCTGCAGAAGAGTGCCGCGATTTCCGCTCTGAGTCGCCTCGACCATGCCGTCTTGGTCCACATCGCGTTTGGCTAAAAATTCGGCCACAAATTCCAGCCGCTCGATGCGCTTGGCAAGCCAAGCGAGGTCCTTGGTCGCCTCCACATAGTCCCAGGCTGCGATGAGCGGCGAGGCGTTGGCATCGAGGAAATTCCCGTAATCCCAATAGCCCGTGATTTCGCCCGTCTCTTTCCCCTGCTCGTCATGCCTCATCCGCTTGCCCATCCAATAATCAATGGTTTTGGAAACCAGCGGAGCCAAAGAAACGCCATCGGCGATCTCCGGCATCCACAGCGCCTGGTCCGCATAAAACCAAATGGAGACGCTGGCCGGGTCGCTGATGACATTGTTGCCGAGAATCCCGGGAGGCGCGCTGAAAGGCTTATTCTGTTCCCCCCATCGGGAGCAGGGCTGCAGTGCATTTAGCCAGCCGCGACGGGAAGACTTCCAAAGCTCCTTGTTTTTCAAGCCCTTGGGGGGCGGCAGAAGAAGAGGTTGAAAGGAAAGGTGGATGGATTCGCCCTCGAAAATTCTGGGAAGCTCAAGAATGAGATTGACGAATTTCTTCTCCCGGCTCCCCTCCAGCCTGCCGCGGACTCCACGGTTCTTGGCTTCGCGCACGATCAGGGGACCAAAATCGGGCGCGTTGATGACCCCGGGCAACTTGAAAGTGCCGTTCTCCTGCCAAACACTCGGAAGAATTGTCGTGGAGGCAACACGAGGGTCAAAGGGGAAAATAAGTTCCGCTGCTTCGAAGCCTGTTCCCGACCCCTTCAGCGTGACATTCAGATCTTTCCCCGAGGACCGAATCTCATAATCCATGATCGCTCCGCCCGCAACCATCCGATAGCGCGTGGTTTTGCTCTGAAAAACTCGAGTCTCGACTTCATCCGCATCCAGCCAACGTCCATCCACCTTCATTCGCAATTTCACCGAGGACCCCGGCTGCAACAAATTTGTTTTCACGCGTTCGCCGCCTTCGGTATCCCAGCTGAGATAGGTGATGCCGGGACGGCCTGGATCGCCGGCCCAGCGCAGGACCGGCCGATCTCCAGCCGGCGCATTTGTCCCCATGAACATAAGCGCCCCAAGAAAAATGGAAACGATCCGTTGAATTGAACGACCGAGTTTTGTCATTGTTTTATCCTTCGAGAGGGAATGTAAAGGAAGTTGGCCGGAATTTCAATAATTTTGAGCCGATTTTTTGGCTTGACCTCTTTCTTAGCTCTATATAAAATTCAAGGCGTTCCCTATGGTCATCTTAAATACCCTTTATTCCCATAAAAAGCCATCTCAAAGCCCGATGACTATGGACATTATGTCATAGGAGTGCGTCAATCATGAAAGAACCCCTTGATTTATTCATACCGGGGCGAGTCTGCCTCTTCGGGGAGCATTCCGATTGGGCCGGTGAATATCGGCGGCAGAACGCGGATATCGAAAAAGGCCACACCATTTTGACGGGCACGAACCAGGGGATCTTCGCCCGCGTCAAAAAGCATCCCGATGCTTTGGTCATCCGCTCCACGATGCCCGATGGGCGCATCCTCGGTCCGCATACGATTCCCATGGACCTTAACGCCCTGATCGAGGAAGCGGAAAACGGAGGATTTTTCAGCTACAGCGCCGGCGTCGCTTATCAGATCCTCACCCACTATCACGTCCGCGGACTGGAGATCGACAATTATGCCACGACCCTCCCTATCAAAAAAGGCCTGTCCTCATCGGCGGCCATCTGCGTCCTGGTGGCCAGGGCCTTCAACAAGCTCTACGACCTGAAAATGACTGTGCGCGGCGAAATGGAAGTCGCCTACCAGGGAGAGATCCGGACACCCTCGCGGTGCGGCCGCATGGACCAGGGATGCGCCTTCGGCAGCCGGCCCGTCCTCATCACCTATGACCGGGAGCTCCTCAACATCAGGGAGCTTCGTGTCAAAAAAGACATCCATTTCGTCATCGCCGATTTAAAAGGCGAAAAGGACACGATGGAGATTCTGCGCAGCCTCAACCGCTGTTACCCTTATGGTGAAACGGAAATCGAAAAAGGCGTGCAGCACTATCTCGGCCCTGTTAACAAAGAAATGGCCATGGATGGGATCGAGGCCCTGAGCAACGGAGACGCCGAGGGCGTGGGGTCTCTGATGACCAAAGCCCAGCGGCTGTTCGACAAATACATGATCCCGGCCTGCCCTTCGCAGCTCACGGCTCCCCTGCTGCACAAGGCGCTCTCGCACCCGGGACTTCAGCCGCTTATCTATGGGGGAAAGGGCGTCGGTTCCCAAGGCGATGGCTGTGTGCAGTTCGTTGTCAAAGACAAGGACGCCCAAAAGAAAGCGATGGACATCCTGGAAAAAGAGCTTGGCTGCGAGACGTTCACCCTGGACATCATGGCGGCCCGGGGCGTTCGAAAAGCCGTCATTCCCGCCGCTGGCTTTGGGACACGTCTCTTCCCCGCGACTAAAGTCATCAAGAAAGAGCTTTTCCCGGTGGTCGATGAGAATGGAATCGCCAAGCCCGTGATCCTGGCTATTGTCGAGGAAGCGCTCAAGGCCGGCATCGAAAACATCTGCCTCATCGTCCAGAAGGGCGACGAAGGCTTGTTTGAGGAGCTGTTCAACAGCCAAGTCACGGTCGAGCACTATAACAAGCTGCCCCAGCGATTCAAGGAATATCACGACGAACTGCTCGAAATCGGAAAGCGCGTCAGCATCATCACCCAGGACAGGCAGGAAGGCTTCGGCCATGCCGTTTGGTGCGCCAAGGACTGGGTCGGCGACGAGCCCTTCTTCCTGATGCTCGGCGACCATTTGTACAAATCCTCGGAGACCGGCGTCCCCTGCGCCCGTCAGCTGATGGACATGTACGAAAAATACCAGACGAATATCGTGGCCGCCCAGATCACTCCCGAATCTCTCATAGGCAATTTCGGGACACTGGCCGCGACATGGCGGGACAAGGAAGACTGGATCCTGGCGGTGACCGAGTTCTGCGAAAAGCCCACCCCGGATTATGCCAGGAATAATCTAAGGGTGGAGGACTTGCCGGAAGACCAGTACCTTTGCATATTCGGGCAGTATATTCTCAAGCCCGAAATCTTCAGAATCCTGGAGGATAACATCGAAAATAACGTGAGGGAGAGGGGCGAATTCCAGCTGACATCGGCCCTGGAGACGCTGCGGCAGGCCGACGAATTTCTGGCTTATATCACGCGCGGGAGGCGGTTCGATACCGGGATCCCAAGCGCCTACCTCGAAACAATCACCAAATTCGGGAGCTGAGCATGCCATCGGCTTGTCACTGCAAAATATCAACGATCTCGCACCCATCTTTTCGTTTGAGGAAGATTATTCCTGGCCGTTTTGATGATATGACAATCTTTTATTATTGAGGTAAATCCATGAAAAGAAAATTTCGTTTGGCCCTTATCCTTATCGCCACCTCCATTTTTCTTCCCGCCTGTCTCCCTCCGATGCGCATGGCACAGCCGCCGAAGGAAGCTGTCGAGATCAGCGTCATCCCCAAACCCGCGCAGATCGAACAACTGACGGGCAATTTTGCCATCGCTCCGGCAACGCAAATCTTGATCCCGGCAAACGACAAAGGCGCCGAACTGGCTGCCCAGTATCTTGCGGACCGGTTGAGAAAATCGACAGGATTCGACCTCCCCATTCAAGATATCAAAGAGCCTGTTCCTTTTCAGGCCATCGTGTTTCGAGGGATTTACAATCCCGGGCAGAGTCCCGAGGATTATCAGCTGTCGGTCGGTACCGACCGTCTGACCATCGAAGCCACCCAAGCCCGGGGCTTTTTTTACGGCGTTCAAACGCTTCTCCAATTGCTGCCGCCTCAAATCTACTCGGGCCGGAAGCTCCCTTCGATCACAATTCTCGTCCCCTGCCTCAAAATTGCCGATGCGCCGCGCTTCGCCTGGCGCGGGATGATGCTGGATGTGTCGCGCCACTTTTTCCCGAAAGAATTCATCAAAGACTACATCGATTATCTGGCCATGCATAAAATGAACACCTTCCATTGGCACCTGACCGACGACCAGGGCTGGCGGATCGAGATCAAAAAATATCCCAAGCTGACCGAAGTCGGCGCCTGGCGGGTAAACCGCGAGGACAAGGACTGGAATAACCGGGAGCCGCAGAAACAAGGGGAAGCGGCCACCTATGGCGGATTCTATACACAGGATGATATTCGGGAAATCGTAGAGCATGCCAGAAGCCGGTTCATCACGATCATCCCGGAAATCGAAATGCCGGGCCACTGCTCGGCCGCTCTCGCCTCCTACCCCCAGTATTCCTGCAGCGGCGGGCCGTTTACCGTCCCGCCCGGCGGAGTCTGGCCGATCAAAGACGTTTATTGTCCCGGCAATGAGGAGACATTTGAATTCCTGCAAAACGTTTTGGCCGAAGTGATCACGCTCTTCCCCGGCGAATACATTCATATCGGCGGCGACGAGGTGGATAAATCGACCTGGAAACAATGCCCGAAATGCCAAGCGCGGATCGCCGCGGAAGGTCTCAAGGACGAAAACGAACTCCAAAGCTATTTTATCCGCCGCATCGAAAAATTCTTAAACACCAGCGGCAAAAGGCTCATCGGCTGGGATGAAATCTTGGAAGGCGGGCTGGCGCCGAATGCGACGGTCATGTCGTGGAGAGGGATGGAAGGAGGGATCACCGCGGCAAAGTCGGGACATGATTGCGTGATGTCGCCGACATCCAACTGCTATTTTGATTATTATCAGGGGGACCCGGGCCTTGAGCCGCCGGCCGGCGGAGGCTATCTGCCGCTCGGCAAAGTCTATGCCTTCGAGCCGGTGCCCGGGGAGTTGACGGTGGAAGAGGCCAAGCATATTTTGGGCGCGCAGGCGAACTTGTGGGCGGAATATGTGCCCACTCCCTCGCATGCCCAATACATGACGATCCCGCGGATCGCCGCTATCGCCGAGGTGGGATGGTCGGCCAAAGAGCGCCGCAACTGGGAAGATTTTCTGGGCCGGATTAGGAAACAGTTCGACCGTTATGAGGAGGCCAAGATCAATTTTGCCCACAGCGTGTATACCGTCCGCCTGACGCCCTTCTTTGATGCGGCCAAGCAGGAGGTACGGGTCAAGCTTCAGACCGAGATGCTGAAGCCGGAAATCCACTACACCTTGGACGGGCGCGCCCCGACGGAGGACTCGGAGCTGTACAGCCAACCCATCCGATTCAAAAAATCTAACGTTTTCAAAGCCGCCACATTTACCAACGGCCGGCAAATGGGGCCGGTCACGGAGATCGCCTTCTTAGCCCACAAGGGATTGGGAAAACCGATCAGCCTCCTCTTCCCCTATCAGGAACGGTATAACGGCGGCTGGAAATTAGCTCTCCTCGACGGACTGCGGGGATCGAAAAATCATACCGACGGCCGCTGGCAGGGCTTCGAGGGTGATGATTTGGTGGCTGAGATCGACCTGGGCAAGAAGCAAAAAATCAGCCGGGTCAGGCTCGGCTGCCTGCAAAAAAATGGCTCGTGGATTTTTCTGCCGACCGAAGTCGAATTGGCCGTGTCCAACGACGGCAAAAATTATCAAGTCGTGGACAGCCAAAAAAACGATGTGTCTCCGAATCTGACCGATGTCATGATCAAGGATTTTTCGGCAAAGTTCGCAGAAACCAAAGCCCGTTACGTCCGGGTCCACGCCAAAAATATAGGCACCTGCCCGCCTGGCAATCCCGGCGCCGGCAAGAAAGCCTGGCTCTTCGCCGACGAGATCATCATCGACTGAAGGTGGCTTATCCCATAAAAAGGAGTCTCGGTTGAACCTCACCGTTCTTGACTGGGGCATCGTCATCGCTGTCTTTGCCTTCATCATCTCCATCGTCATCGCTTCCAAGAAGCTCATGCGGAGTGTCTCCGACTTCCTCGCCGCCGGCCGGACCGGCGGGCGCTACCTCATCAGCCTCTCGCAAGGAACGGCCGCCCTGGGGGCCATCACCATCGTCGGCATGCTGGAGATGAACTACATCGCGGGATTCTGTCTGCGCTGGTGGGAGATGATCATGGCCGTCGTCTTGGTGGCCATCAGCGTGTCGGGCTGGGTCCTCTACCGCTTCCGGCAGACGCGCGCCCTGACCATGGCCCAATTCTTCGAAATCCGCTACAGCCGCAATTTCCGGATCTTTGCCGGGCTGCTCGCGTTTCTCTCCGGCATCATCAACTTCGGCATTTTCCCCGCCGTGAGCGCCCGCTTTTTCATTTATTTCTGCGGCTTGCCGCACACGATCGACATTTTCGGCATTCACGTTTCGACATTCGCTCTGGTCATGATCGTTATCCTCTGGATTCCCCTGTACTTTGTTTTTTCAGGAGGCCAAATCGCCGTGATGATCACCGATTTCCTGCAGGGGATTTTCGTCAACGCCGTCTTCATCGTGATCATCATCGTCCTGATGCTCAAGGTCGACTGGGCGCAGATCTTCCAGGCCGTTTCCCAGGCGCCCGCCAACGCTTCGCTCATCAACCCTTTTAAAACCGGAAGCACCAAAGACTACAATTTCTGGTATTTTTTTATCGGCATGATCGGCGTCATTTACGGCAAGCTCTCCTGGCAGGGCACGCAAGCCTACAACGCCTCCGCGAAAAGTGCCCATGAGGCGAAAATGGGAGACGTCCTGGCGAATTGGCGCGGGATCCCCCAGTGGGGGCTGTTCCTGGTTTTAGTCCCGATCATCGCCTACACGTTTTTGCATCATCAAGCTTTCGCGGGTCAGGCGGCCGCCATCCAACCGATATTGAACGGATTGAGCTCGGATGCCCTGAGGAGCCAGTTGACGGTGCCGCTGGCGCTGACCAAGCTGCTGCCCGTGGGGCTGATGGGCGCCTTTGCCGCCGTGATGCTGGCTGCATCCATCGCCTGCCATGAGACGTATCTTCATTCCTGGGGAAGCATTTTTATTCAGGATGTTCTAATGCCCATCCGCAAAAAGCCCTTCGCGCCTGAGCAGCACATCAGATATTTGAAGCTGGCGATTCTCGGCGTCGCAGTTTTCATCTATTTCTTCAGCCTGCTCTTCCAGCAAAGCGAATATATATTCCTGTTTTTTGCGATCACGGGAGCGATTTTTGCGGGCGGCAGCGGAGCCGTGATTATCGGCGGCCTCTACTGGAAGCGCGGAACGGCTGCCGCGGCCTGGGCCGCGATGATCACGGGCTCGGTCATTGCCGTCGGCGGGATTGTCATTCATCAGATCCAACCCCGGTTCTTCATCAACGGCCAGATGTTCTGGGGGCTGGCCATGGCGGCCTCATCGCTTATCTATGTCCTCGTCTCTTTACTCGGCAAGCGACAAGCGTTCGATATGGACCGTATGCTTCACCGGGGAAAATACGATCTCAAGATGGAAACCCAAGTTGTCGAGGAACAGCCGCTCAGGGGCTGGAAAGTGCTCGGCATGGGCAGAGAATTTACCCGCGGCGATAAATTTATTTATGTCTTGACTTACACCTGGACGTTCGCCTGGGTCGTCGTTTTTATCATTGGCACGATCTACAATCTGACGCACGATGTGAGCAACGGGCCCTGGATGAGCTTCTGGAAAACCTATGTGTGGGTGTATCTGGCAGCCTCGGTCGCTGTCGTCTTCTGGTTTTCGACAGGCGGAATTATCAATCTCAAGGATATGATCCGGCAACTGAAGACCATGAAGCGCGATCATAGAGATTCAGGCTTCGTGGTCGACGGCAAGAATTTGGACGAGGTGGATCAAATAAAATGAACTACGGACATTTCAGCGAAGACGGCAAAGAATACATCATCACCAACGTGGCCACCCCCAGCCCCTGGATCAACTATATTTATAACGGGCGATACTTTGCCACAATCTCCAATAACGGCGGAGGCATCAGCTATTACAAAAGCCCACTCCACGGCCGCATCACGCGCTACAGGATCAATGATGTCCCGCCCGACAGACCCGGAAAATACCTTTATGTCAAAGACAAGGACTCGGGAGAGATCTGGAGCCTGACCTGGCAGCCTGTGGGCAGGTCTGTCGAAGCCTACCGGGTCGCCCACGGATTTGGCTACACCCGCGTCGAAGCCGAAGTCGAGAAAATCGCCTCCTCGGTCCTCTATTTTGTCCCCAACGAAGATGACCGGGAAATCTGGAAGGCCACTCTGACAAATAAATCGCGCAAGCTCCGCCGCCTATCGGTCTTTGGGTATGTGGAGTTCGCCCTCGGCCATGCCTTAATCGACCTCATCAATCAGTGCGACGACCAGCATTTCAATCGCGTCCATTTCGAGAAAGACCTCAACGCCCTCTTCGCCACAAAAACCTACTGGATCACGGAGACACGCGGAACGCAGCACCAGGAAAACAAGGAATGGGACCAATGGGCATTTTTCACGGCCAGCCTGCCCGTCTCCGGCTACGAAACGCTGCGGGAGCGTTTTATAGGACCCTACCGGAATGAGAATAACCCGCTGGCAATCGAGGCAGGTGTCCTGAGCTCGAAGGACACGGATTATGGCAACGCCGTCGGCGCCCTCCAGGTCGATATCGAGCTGCGTCCGGAGGAAGCCAAAAAGATCATTTTTTCGCTGGGCGTGATTCCCAAGCCCGACTTCGAGCAAAAAAAACAGGCCGTGAGAAAATACCATGACCTGCGCGCCGTCGAGGCGGCGTATCTAAACGTCAGGAAAAAGTGGGACGACTTTTTCGCCAATACCAAAGTGGATTCGCCCGACAAAGATTTCAACACCTTTATGAATTACTGGACCCCCTATCAGGCCAAGGTCGCGTTCGATGTGGGCCGCCTGGCCAGCTTTTATTATTGGGGTATCGGCCGGGGCTATGGCTATCGCGATACGGCTCAGGACACGATCGCCATCACGATCTCGGACCAAGCCAACGCACGCCAGCGCATCCTCTTGCTCGCCCGCCAGATGCAGAGCGACGGCAAAGTCTATCACCATTTCTACGGCGACGGGCAGGGCGAATTCACGGAGCACTGCGACGACCCGCTCTGGTTCATCCTGGCCGTTACGGAATACATCAAAGAGACCGGCGATATTTCCATCCTTGATAGTCCCGAGCCGTTCCTGGACGGCACGGAAGGCACAATTTTCGAGCACTTGCTGGCCGTCCTCAAGTTTGCCCGGAATCATCTCGGACCTCAAGGGCTCCCAATTTTCGGCCGCGGCGACTGGAACGACACCCTCGATTACATCGGCGGCAAGGACGGCGGCGAAAGCGTCTGGGGCGCGATGTTCTATGTCGCGATGCTCAATCGCCTCATCGAGCTGTTCGGGCACCTCAAGGCAGAGGAAGCGGCTAAAGACATCCAGCGCCTCCGCGACCTGCTCAGCGCCGCCATCGAGAAATACTGCTGGGACGGTGAATGGTACATCCGCGCCTTCGGGGAAAATCATAAGAAGATCGGCTCCAAGGACAATCGATACGGGAAAATCTTCATCAATACCCAGAGCTGGGCGGTCATCGCC
>Ga0315280_10001602_pt1 | contig 38443 bp, 40 predicted proteins | sample YL17G06_40_MG_FD_203697 | JGI IMG/M metagenome (GOLD analysis project Ga0315280, IMG submission 203697) | Sediment microbial communities from Yellowstone Lake, YNP, Wyoming, USA - YL17G06_40 | ecosystem: Environmental > Aquatic > Freshwater > Lake > Sediment | place: USA: Wyoming | collected... | reverse complement strand
TTGACTAAGCGTCTAGAAGAAGCCAGAGTATTAGTTGTTGTTTCAGATTTCTTTCCAGCAGGATATGAAGGAGCCGAAGAAAAACTGAAAGAAAACATTAAAAAAATTGAACGTATGGGTGTAGGCGTTATAGGTATTGGTGTCAACAGCCGCGCAGTTAAACAGTACCTTCGTACAAACTGTGTTGTTGAAGGTCCTTATGATTTGATGAAGAAGTTTACTAAAGCATTCATGGAATACAGTACAGGTTAGACGCAGAATGAAGTTTTATAATTTATTTTTAAGTTATGTTGCTGTGTCTTTCTCTTTATTATCGATAGAAAACTTGTTATAGTCCTAATTGTGGCTAAGTTTGTTTTGCAACTGAGAAGTCGGCTGTAAACTCGAACTTTTCCGTGGATTCAACATCCTTTTTTGGTTTGAAAACTATCCTTTCTGGCACTCCATCATGCATGTATGTTATGTAAAGTAACTCTTTTCCTAAGCCGTAACGTTCTAAATCTATTATGGAGTTTTTGGCTTTTTCTAATTTGTCAATTTTACTTCTCAGTTCTTCTGTTGCTTCAAAAAGTATTTCTGCTTCTCCCAAATCTTCGGCACAGAGCATGACATCTTTGAATTGAACCCATTCTGAAGAAGTACCCGCTTTCTTCTCTTCTTTTCTGCTTCCTTTTCTGCCTCCCGCCTTCAAAACTCTTTGCAACTCGGCAGTTTTTTTCACCCATTCTTGGCTCTTCGAAGATTGTGGGTTTCTTAGAAGGCTTCCTAACCACTGACTGTAATCCTCTAGTAGCACCTTGTATTGGCTTATCTCTGCTTCTATGTTTTCTCGGATTTCTTTAAGCGAATAGAATGTTCGGATCTCAGTTAAAAATCCATCCAAACGCAACACCAGCAAGTTTTAGCTATCATTTTCCGGTTTTATTGACTCCTTTACAACATCCATTGCTTGTTCACTGCCAGAGTCTGGGGCAGCTTCTTTTCCAACGATGGCTTTGGCAACGCTTTTTAGTTCCTTCTTTATCTTTCCAAAGAAGTTAGCCCTCATGCTTATCTTCTTCCTATACAACATTACGACTTTAGCCAGTTCAGGCATTACAACCCACAAGACAGCCATAACAATTTCTGGTGGATACTCTGCCAAAAATGCCGAGTTTACTTCACCTTTTTCGTGAACAAGTATTAGATGTCCCTCTTCATTCAAAATTACTTTTTTAACTTTTTTCCGTAGTGGTATATCGCGCGGGGGAATGTTGAAAGAAACATTAAGTTTCTTAAGAATCTGCTTAAGAGAAATGCAAATTTCATTCATAAGCTTGTTTTCCTCCATCAAAAATTCGCTTAACTGCAAGGTTTCCTCACTTATGCTTTTCAAAAGCTCTTGCAGTTTCTGCTCAATTTCAACTTTAGACTTCTCTATGTCTTTTTCATCCAAAATTTCTTCGCTTTCTTCTGAAAGTTGCATAGGATGGAAAAAGTATGTTTCTTCAGTCGCCTCACTTTGGCTTTCTTCCTTCGGCGGTGTTTCCACAGTTCCCTTGGGTTTTGCGTTTTTTTCTTCCGTAAAAATCTCTCCTAACACTCGATAATCTAGGCTTCGTAAAGTAATCAAATTGTTAAAAGATAATAGGGTTAGTATGTTGTGACTTGTTACGCACTAGCCAGTGATTAATTGTCATAACGGGGTTTATGAGGCTTGACGAACAGAAAAGCGATGACCAAATACAAAAAAGCGCCAAAAACTTGCCACATTAAACTTGGAGAATGCCAAAACCAACTTGTGCCTCCGCTAAAATGCGATCCAGCAACAAACCATGCGAACATGGTATCAACAAAAGGTTCGATGACTATGGCAGTTCTGGGTGGAAGCCTTATGACATGAGAATCTAAACTTAAAGTTATGTATATTGGCAAGTTAATTACTAAAACAAACAAGGTCAAACCCAACGGTATACCAAAATTTTCCATAGAAATCCTCGCGTAAAGATTAGCTTCCTCATGAGGGGCACGACAAAAAACAAGAGTCGATAAATAATCGAACAGTATAAAAGCAAAAACCAAAGCAGTCCTTTTTAACCAATGGTTCTTTCGTGGCAATAAAAGATATTTTGGGCTAAGCACTGTCCCTAGTTTACTTTGCATTTCCTTCTCCCCCTCGTTTCCCGACGACCTGCTTGTCGTTATGGTTTATCCGTTGCTACTTAAAAACTTTGAATCATGGATTTTGGATTCATATTTTGGATTCAGAAGTATAAAATATAGAATTGACCAGAAGCAGATTCTACATCAGAGTTCGAATAAGGAGCAAGGCTACGAGTGGTTTAAATGGAGCTATCTGTTGAAAAACCCGAAAACATCACGAAACTATACGACGAGAATACTGGATTATGGAGATTCGTGAAAACAGATAAAGGGACATCTAAATCCTTAGAAATAATCGAGAAGACTCTTTTTAGGCTTGGCTTGTCCAAAAATGAGATAAGAGTTTACATTTACATTGCCAGAACAGGTGAACACAAAGCAAGTGAAATTTCAGAGGCTTTATCTCTTCACAGAACCGAAACATACAGGATTTTACGTGATCTGGAGAAAAAAGGATTAATATCGTCTGTTTTTGAGAAGCCCTTGAAGTTTATTGCTACACCGTTTGAAAAGGCATTAGGCGCACTTATCGAAACTAAAAAGATGAAGATAAATCTCTTAGAAAAGAGAAAGGAAAGCTTGGTTGACCTTTGGCTTTCTCTTCCAAAACAAGAAACAGAAAACGAAAGGAAAGAAGTATTCCAAATATTGGAAGGCGAAGAGCAAATCAATCTAAAAGCCGATGAAATACTTAACAATGCAAAAAAAGAAGTTTTTGTCTTTACATCCGAACATGATATCACGAACTTTTACCATTCAGGACTCTTGGATAAACTTGAGAAAGTGTCAAAAGAAAACGTAAATGTCCAGCTATTGACTAACTATTCCCCAAAAAGTTGCTTTTTTATTGAAAAAATGAAGTTAAAAAAGGCCAAGTATTCGCTTTCGAATGTTGAGGAACTGCCAACGTTTATACTTACTGATGATGGACAACTGCTTTTGCTGATTAGAACGAACAATGGGAAAAAGAAAGTTGCAGCCTTATGGACGAACTATGATGCCTTCGCGAAATCCTTAAAAACGCTTTTCCTTGAATTATGGAAAAATGATTCTTAGACTTCTCCCTTAACTTTGAATTTAATTTCCTGCCACAAGTAGTTAGCTAACGCTCTTGCTTCCTTGTCAATTGCTATTAAAAGCGTAAGATAAAGAATTGCTCCCGCTACTGTTATGCCTAAAGTAAACAATAGTCTTGTTGGATGTGGAATTAAAAATAGAATGAATGCCATAACAGTTGAGGCGAAAACATATTTTGCAATGTTTTTCCACGGAATATTCAGTTTAACCATTCTGCGTATAATGATGTATAAGAGTAGAAACATTGCTGAACGGGCTATTGTGTCAATTATAGCTACATATAATGCTGCCGTTATGGGCTGATTTTGTGCGAAAGTCGACAAGACATAGAATGTTGTTGGCAATGTTATTGCAGATTGGACATAAGGTAAAGTGAATGCCATGAACAATGGACGTTTCACAAGTTTTCGCAGTGATATTTTTGCCTTTTCATCCGTTTTTTCAAGTCCGAAGAGCACTGAAATGAAGACGCTTGAAATAATTTGGACAAAAGCGCCCACCGCCAAAACCATTAACACTGGTGTTGCTTCTTCGTAAATTTCCTTCAGAATTATGAGGTACGAGCTTGATAGTGTTATTGCTCCTGCTGTCATTGGTATGGCGAACATTAAAACGGTTTTTAACGAAGTTGTTATGTCTTGAATCCTGTTTTCTGTTAGAAGTTTCGGGTATAATGCGAAAGATAGGAAAGAAGAGTACGTGATTATGTTTGTTATGGTTATGGCGGCTTGGTACATGCCTCTTGCTGTTGGGCCGGCTATGGGGTCATAAGCGATCAGCATGATTAATGTGAATGCTGCTATTCTGTCGCCTACATAATAGTATATGTTTATTGTTGAGCCTTTCAGCCATTCTTTCACGTAGTTCCAATTGACTGGTTGCTTTAGTTCTTGGGATAAGAGTTTAAGGTAGTAGATGATCTGTACACCGAAGGCCGTTATGAGACTTAACAAAGTTCCTATGATGGGCTGTTGAAGTTTGACGATGAGTATATAGGCTAATAGAACTTTACAACTTTCTACAATAAGGATTCCATATCCAACGGTTTGTGGTATTTTTGCACGTAGGCAGGATTCTAGCATAGTTGTGAGATGAGTTTCAATTATTTGTATTGAGGCAATTAAGTATGGGATTATGTAGGTTTGGCTGATGCCGAGCAAGGGCATGATTAGTGGAATCACTGGAAGGTAAATTATTGTAGCTATCATTGAGACTGTTAGATTTGCCAGAAGTCCTGTTTTTACCGTTCCTTCCTTATTCCTTGCTACGAATCGCATTGCCCAGAACGGGAATGCGGGTGCGAGGAATGCGAAATAGGCAATCATGTCGTTGATGTTGGACCATATTCCGTATTGTTGTTCTGTTGCGGTTCGCGTTAACATGTAGGTAAAGGCTAGGCCTGTAGCTACGCTGAGCATTTTGGCGATAAATAGGGCGAAACCGGAGTACTGCAGTCTAATTTCGCTCTTCGTCAAAGTGTTTCACTTGCATCTAGTTTGCATTTTGTTGCTATGAATTTATGTTTTGAATACTTTTAAATCACTTACTGATATCGCATAAAGTTGAACGTGTTGCGGATGGATAAGTGGCGCTGTGGTGCTGTTTTTGTTGCTTAGACCAAGGAAGCGGCTGTTTTTCCTGAATTAAAGTTTAAATCATTCGGGGAACCCAGACTTTCTAGAAGAAAGCCTTTCAGAATTTACTGCTGAAAAATCAGTTTTTAATATCCTTTTCCTTTCTTACTATTAGCCCTGATCTTGCAATCTTGCATGTAGGTATCCTACTAGAATAAGTGGTCGAAAATAAATTATGCTATGCAATATCGCCTTCCAAAGCGGATTACGTTGAACAGTCCAATAAGTAGTTCCTCTAATAAGATGTATTTCTGCTGTCTCTTTTGGTCTGAGGTGTAGCGTGTTCGTTTTTATGAATTTGGTTCTATACTTTTTAGAAATTGACAGGTGAAGATACGTGTCTTCAGCCCGCGATATTTTCTTAATCGCATCTTGATCTTCTGCTTCCAACCAAGCTTTCTTAGAAAAAGCGTAGAGTCCAGCGAATGCAATTTTTGGAATAAACGTGAATACAAGTCTGGCGATGAAATTTTGAAAAGTCAATGGATAAGATATCCGACCGAAGCCAACCAGTGCTATTTCATCCTTGCCTACCAAAGGTACATATTTACTAATTTTCTCATCCAATAACGTGTCTGCATCTGTGTTGAGGATTACATCGTTCTCTGCTATTTTAAACCCATATCTTCGCAAGAAAGCCAATCGAAATCTCCAATTAGGCGATGGTTTGTTCAGCTCAACGAGTTTGGTCTGTTGCAAACATCCAAATTTCTCTGCTATTTTTTTCGCGATCTCAATGCTTCTATCCGTACACCGGTCAAAAATCAATATTACTTCGTCAGGTTTTAACCTAAAAATTGAAGGCAGGCTATAAGGGAGGAATTTTTCTTCATTATGAACGGGCATAACAACGCTGAACTTCATATTTATTCATTAGTTAATTGATGGAAACAAGATTTAAACATTAAGCTGTTTGTCCATTTTTACATAGTTGTTTGCCGTTTCGAGTTTGCGTAGAGATGCGATAGATGGTTACACGTTGCCAAAAAGAGTTTAAATATAAGCGTCTCGCTTTTTTAGCGAGAACTACATTCAGGAGTTAGCTTGGTTGAATCTCGTTAATACGTTAAACCGCTTATATAACCCTTTTATTATCGAGAGTAATTCCTTATTGTACTTTTATTGGTTGCAAAGAACCCAGTGGCTTTCCAGAAGTAAACTTGAGGAGATTCAACGAAAGAAATTAAGGCTTTTGTTAGAGCATTCGTTTAGAACTGTTCCTTTTCACCATAAAATGTTTAAAGCTAAGGGTTTAAAGCCTTCAGACATTAAATCAGCTGAAGACCTGCTAAAGCTTCCTATCGTAACTAAAGATGATATTAGAAACAATTTTCATGAGTTTTTGAGCCGAGGCTTCCGGAGATACGGGCCCATTTCTAATTCGACGAGTGGGTCCACTGGTGAACCCTTTAGGTACTGTATTGACAGAAAAAGTGTGGGCATTGCAAGGGCCGCCCTGTGGAGAGGTTGGGGTTATGCTGGTTACAGATTCGGGGACAAGGTTGCGGTGTTTGCTGGTCTTTCTCTTGGGTCTAGACTGCAACAGTCGTTGGGGCGAGCGGCGAAAAAGGTTTTTGATAGAGTGATGTATTTTCCAGCGGTTAACCTTCGAAGAGAGATACTTAAGGCAAATGCGGAGAAGATGTTGCAGTTTAACCCGAAGTTTATACGAGGATACCCTTCTTCTCTTTATTTTTTCGCAAATTTTCTTGAAAAAGAAAAGATACATTGTATCCATCCAAAAGCTGTTATTACAACTGCTGAAATGTTGTTTCCTTATCAGAGAAACTTGCTTGAAAAAGTTTTTCGATGCGGTGTGTTTGATGGTTATGGTGCATATGATGGTGGTACAGGAGCGTTTGAATGTGAGAAACATTCTGGTTATCACATGGCTGTGGAAAAAGCAGTTATGGAGTTCTGTGACGATGATGGTAATCAAGTGTCTGAGGGAGAGAAGGGGCGAATTGTAGCGACTGACTTGTTTAACTATGCCATGCCTTTCATAAGGTATGATACTGGAGATGTGGGAATTTATTCAAGTGAAGAGTGTTCTTGTGGAAGAAAACTGCCCTTGATGAAGCAAGTTTTGGGACGCACAACGGATATGTTGCGGTTCAGTAATGGTGCAGTGTTGTCCGGACCTTCGCTTACCCTCATTTTTAAGGACTTCGATTTTAAACAATTTCAACTTGTTCAGGATAGGGATGATTTGTTGCTGGTTAGGGTGATAAAAGGTGAGACCTATGTGGATGACGATACAAGGCGATTGCAAAAGATTTTAGAGGATGTCATAGGGGAAGGAGTGGAAATAAGGTTTGAGTTTGTGGATTTTATTTCTCCAACGAAAAGTGGAAAGTGGAAGTTTATCATATCTCATGTTTAGCTGTTTTTGAACGGTATAAGATATTAAGGAATTTGCGTCTAATTTCACTGAAGGATGTTTATGAAGAGAATAAGGAAGGTTTTTGGATTATGATTATTGGGTTGAGGCATGATTTGGATACTGTTTATGGTTTAAGATGGGGTTTGCCTAAAATAGTTTCTATTGAGAGAAAATATGGTGTTAGATCCACGCTTTTTGCGCACGCAGAAATTCTTATTATTTTTGTTTTCTCTAGAGAGGTTGTTCGCGTTTGAAGATCATGTTTAGGTTTAGTAAAGTTAATGCTGCTATCTCAGATCAAAGCGGATTGAACGTTATTATTAATAGAAATGCCTTTTTTTCGCTGGCAAAACCTACTCAAGAATGGCTTGAAGATATAGATCCAAATATTTACATTGAAAAACTGAAAGGCAAAGCAGACATTTTCACCTTTTGGGATAGAATTCCATCAAAAATGCCAAGAATGGTTTCGTTACTCAATCGGTGCAAAGTTTTCTATGAACTGGACAACATAGCTGCAATCCCCCTCGTCAACTACGATTACTGGTGGAAAAACCAAATTGGAAAGAAAACTCGTAACATGATCAGAAAATCGGTAAAGACGGGTGTTAAGGCGATAACAGTTCCTTTGAGTGATGACCTTATCATGGCGATCGAAAAAATCTACAATGAAACTCCTATACGACAAGGGAAACCGTTCTGGCATTATGGAGCTAAATTTGATCAGATAAAACGAGCCTTTACAGCAAAGAAATATCCTGGTGAATTTATCTGTGCATTTTATAAGAATGAAATAGTAGGTTTTATTCACCTGTTATACTCGAAGGAAACAGCTGTAATGAATCAAATCTTGTCGATGCAAAAACATTGGGGCAAGGCGCCAAACAATGTTTTAATAGCAAAAGCTGTGGAGGTGACGTGTCAGAAAGGCGTACGGTACCTTGTCTACGAAAGAATGCCAGAGAGTTCTCTTGGGGAATTTAAAAGGAGAAGTGGTTTTCAGAAAATGCATGTTACAAGGTATTATACACCATTATCATTTAAAGGCAAACTTGTTTTAACACTAAAGTTACAAAGAGGATTTCGTGGGATTTTACCAGTTAGATTAAAAAGTTTTCTGCGTCCAATAAGAAACTGGCTGTTGCGGTTGGTGTCTGTTTCTTGATTGTTGGGTTGAGGCATGATTTGGATACTGTTTATGGTTTAAGATGGGGTTTGCCTAAAATAGTTTCTATTGAGAGAAAATATGGTGTTAGATCCACGCTTTTTGTGCGTGTGGATGTTGTTCGCTCTGAAAAGGATAAACATTTTCTGAAAGTGCTTGCGGATGAAGGCTGGGAGATTGGTTTGCATTTGATTAATACTGTTAATGATTCTGGGTTGATGTCTCCTGAAGGTGAGTTGAAGCGGTTAAGGAAGCTTTTAGATGTTCCGATTTATGGTGTGACGCCATGCGGTTCGACTGTTGGGTTTAAGGGTGACGTTACATGGCGGATTATGGGTTCTCTTGGCTTAAAATATATGGAGGGTTATGGCATGCCCGATTTCAAGGTGGATACTTTTGTTTTTCCGACGCACCTGTCCTTAGACATTGATTATGTAAGAAACTTTGGGGAGAAGGAAGGCTATCAAAAGTTTAAGGGGGATTTATTGCAACGGCTTAGCCAGAATGGGATTGCAACAGTTCTTGTGCATCCAGAAGGGTTTGTGAGAAGTGTTCAAAGCCATGGTTTGTTGAAAATTCCGTTAACGTTGTTGAGAAAAGGAATGATGAAAAGCGTGTATGAAAATTTTCTTTGCGAGTTTAGAGATAAAGTTGGGTTTAAAAAATACGTTGATATGTGTTAGGTTTCTACTAATGATTTGATATTGTTGGAGTAAGTTTTTCCAGAAACTTTATTAAATTAGGTTCTTTCGATAGAGTTTTCGTAGGGACATAACGTTGAGAATATGTTATCTCGCCGGCGGTCGAAATGTTCATGTGCAGAAGTGGGTTAGGTTTTTTGCAGAGAGGGGTCATGATGTTTATCTGGCAACTTTTAACGAAACGAGTCAGATTGAAGATGTAAAAGTTCGAAAGTTGAGGTATTTTTCAAAAGTGGTATATCCCTTCAGAATATTGACTGTGAGAAAAGCAGTCAAGGAGATAAACCCAGATATTTTGCATGCACATTATGTTTCGCATTATGGTGTATATGGTGCTTTGGCTGGTTTCAAGCCTTTTGTGGTTTCAGCTTGGGGTTCAGATGTTTTTATCGACCCTAAGAAATCGATGGTGAAAAAGTATTTTGTAAAGTATGCGTTGAAGAAGGCGGATTTGGTCACTACGGATTCCGTTTCTTCGATGAAGACGATTGTAGATTTTGGAGTTGATGAGGAAAAGGTGAAGCTGATTGTTCACGGAGTAGATTTAAAGTTGTTTCATCCAGTTGAGAATAGTGAGGAATTTAAAAAAGAGCTGTGCATGCCGCAAAATTATCAGGTTGTTATAAGTACGCGTAATCTCGAGCCTGTTTATGATGTTGGCACTCTTATTAGGGCAATACCATATGTAGTTGATGAGTGTCCGAGTACGTATTTCCTTATAGTTGGCGGAGGAACATTAAGGCATCATCTTGAAGAGTTGGCATGTGAACTTGGCGTTGCAGAAAGTGTTAGATTTGTTGGTTCTGTTTCAAATAGAGAAATGCCTAAATTTCTGGGGGCGTCTGATATTTTCGTCTCTACTTCTCTTTCTGATACTCGGTCTGTTAGTTTGTTTGAGGCAATGGCTAATGGGCTGCCGGTTGTTGTTACCGATTTAGATGGGAATAAGGAATGCGTAAAAGAAGGAGTGAATGGGTTTTTATTTCCTAAAGGGGATTTTAAAGCGTTAGCTGAAAAAATAATTTATTTACTTAGAGATGAAGATACAAGGAGAGGGTTTGGCTCTGTTAATAGAAATTATGTGGAAAAAAAAGGCAGCTATGAGGAAGAGATGGGGAAGATGGAAAAGTTATATAAAGAATTAGTTGAGGCGTATAAAATATGAGAATTTTAATAACCGGAGGAGCGGGCTTCATTGGGAGTCACTTATCTGAAAAATATGTCCTTGAAGATCATACAGTGCTTTGTTTGGATAATTTTATGAATGGTGACTTAGGGAACATACGCGGTTTGTTGAATTACAAGAATTTTAAGTTAATAAAGGGTGATGTTAGAGATTTTGATCTCTTAGAGAAAATTGTTCGAGATGCAGATGTAATTATTCATTTGGCGGCGCAGATTCATGTTGATAGGTCAATACTTGAGCCAAAGTTGACTTGTGATGTTAACATCTTTGGAACGTTGAATATTTTGGAGTTAGCGCGAAGATATGACATAAACAAGGTGATTCATACATCTACGAGCGAGGTGTATGGTTCTGCTCAGTATGTTCCAATGGATGAAAATCATCCATTAAATGCTCCTCATCCTTATGGAGTTAGCAAGATCGCTGCGGATAGAATGTGCAATGCGTACATTCAAACCTATGGCGTGAACGTCTGCATTATGAGGCCGTTTAACACTTTTGGTCCTAGGCAAAGGGATGTTGGTTATGGTGGGGTCATATCTATTTTTGTGAAACGATGCTTAAGTGGTGAGCCGCCTATAATTTATGGTGATGGAACGCAGACGAGGGATTACACTTATGTGGAGGATCTGGTTAGGGCTTTTGATTTGGTTTTAAAGCATGATAAGCCGCTGAAGGAGCCGATAAATTTTGGGTCGGGTAAGGAGATTAAGATAGTAGATTTGGCGAGTAAAATTATAGGTTTGTGTGGTAAAAGAGGAAAAATCAAGCCGGTTCATGTTGCGCCTCGTCCCGGTGAGGTTAAGCGGTTGGTTGCGGATTATTCGAAGGCGGAGAAATTGTTAGGTTGGAAACCAAAGTATACGATGGATGGTGGTTTAAAGAAGTTCATAGATTGGTATAAGAATTATAAGTTTGAGGAATGGGCTAAGCCCGGGTGAAAGGTTTCTTAAAATGTCGACCTTTCGCCATTTGCCTTCTTTGGAAGAAAGACTTGCAGAATGTAGAAAGGGCGAAGTAGGTCCCGTAACTAGGATTTTTTGGGACTTGAACTTTGAGGCTATTATGAGAAACGCCGTTGGCATTTCTTTAAAGAATGATTTTGTTCTAGATGTGGGGTGTGGACCGGGCAGTTACCTGATTGCTTTATCGAAGAGGGGAAGAACATGTTATGGGATAGATCCACTGCGTGATGTTTCCTTGTTTGAGGCCCGGAAGAGGGCGGTTGAAGAAGAGGTGGACGTTTTTCTATGTCAGGGTGTTGGGGAGTTTTTGCCGTTTGAAAGCAGTGCCTTTGATGTTGTTTTGTCTATGTCCACGCTTCAGCATGTTGGTGATCAACGCATGACCTTGCGTGAGATTAGGCGTGTTCTTAAGGATAAGGGTTTGTTTTTGGTTTCTGTTCCTACGATTAAGAATATAGGTACGTTATTTAGAGAGGTGGAAACTTCGTGTTATTTCACGATGGGATTTGACATTAGAAGCTTTGAGGAAATTTTGGTTGATGGTGGTTTTCGAGTTTTAGATTTGAAGGGTTGCGGATTTTTTCCGCCATTTACATATCGGTTTCTTTATGTTTTCCATCGCTTTTTTGGAGAAAAGTTGACGCGTAAAATGGTGGAACTGCTTAATATTTTTGCTCGTGTTTGGTTATCTGCGGCTTCCAGTCTAATCGCTTTATGCGAGAAAAAGGGATGAGATATTCTTCTGTTTTTTACAAAATTCGCAACATACATATATGTCGAATGTGCTAAAGTCACAAACTGAGTGAAATGAAAAAAGTCCTAGTTATTGCTTATCATTATCCGCCTCTTGGCGGTGGTGGGGTTTTCAGAACATTAAAGTTTACTAAATATCTCCCACGGTTTGGGTTTAAGCCGTATGTTCTCACGGTTAAAAATGCCATGTACCCTACAAGAGATCCAACTTTGCTGGAGGATATACCCCCAGAAGTGAGAACAATTAGGACGTTTTCTTTAGAACGCAAGTTGTTTCTACTACCCTTCTACGCCCTACGAACTACTCCTAAATGGATTTTCATACCCGACATAAACGTAGGATGGTTGCCCTTCGCAGTTCGCCGAGGAGAGAAAATAATTAAAAAAGAGAATATTGACGTTATATATGCAACGGCTCCAATTTATACAAGTCTTCTGATTGGATGCTTGCTAAAGAGGAAAACCGGAAAGCCCCTAGTAATAGATTTTAGAGACCCTTGGACGCAAAACGTGTTTACTAAATATCCAACAAGGCTTCACAAGAAAATAGAAGAAAAACTGGAAAAGTACGTCTTAAGAACTGCTGACCACATAATTGCAAACACTGAATCAATGAGGCTTAAATTAATTGAAAAATACCCATTCATAAAAGGAAAATGCACAAGTATAACAAACGGATTCGACTTAGAAGATTTCAAAGGCTTAACAAGAAGCACTCAAAGAGAAAAATTCACAATCACATACACAGGATATCTTTACGGATTACGTACTGGCAAATATTTCTTAATAGCACTTAAAGAATTGGTCAAGGAAAAAAAGGAGATGGAGGGAAAAATCCAAGTGTTGTTTGCAGGTCCTCCAAGTAAGCAGGTTGCAGACTTGGTTAATGAGCTTGAACTGCAAAACGTGGTAAGACTTCTTGGTTATGTCTCCCATCAAGAAACCTTAAAACTTATGGTAAATGCCGATGCTCTTCTCTTAATAATTGCTCCAGAAGAAGCATGTAACGAAAAAACTGGGCCACTTATGATTCCCGGAAAAGTATTTGAGTACCTAGGTGCGAAAAGGTCGATTCTTGCACTCATACCACAAGGAGTTGCTGCGGATTTAATAAGGTCAACAAAGGCCGGAATTATTATACCTCCTAAGGATGTAAATTCCATAAAACAAGCGATTTTCAAACTATTTCAAGATTGGGAAAGAGGAGGCTTAGGTACTATACAAAGTGATGTTTCAGAGTACGATAGGAAGGTTTTAACAGAAAAGTTGGCTAATGTCTTTGGACAAGTTTATGGTAAGTATGAATAAGATTTGTGGTAACAACAATCGCTATGCAATTTCCTTTTTACCGTAGCCTATGCCAATGTATGTAAAGTTAAATTTTTCTGCTTCGGTCGGATTGATTATTCTTCTTCCATCAACGATTATTGGGTTTTTATTCATAACCCCTTTAAGCTTGGATAAGTCCATTTTCTTGAATTCAGGATGATCTGTCATGATGACTACGCAGTCAGCCTCTCTTAAGGCATCAAGCAAACTCTCTGCTGCTTTAGCTCCAAATGTTTCTTTGCAGTGAGGATCGTAAACAGCGATTTCGATTCCTAACTTCATGATTCGTTTGATTACTTCTTCTGAGGGAGTTAGCCTAGAATCTGCTACACCTCCTTTGTAAGCCGTACCTAAAACGCATATCTTTGACTTCTTAATGTCCCTTCCAGTGCTTCTTAAACTGTTAATCACCAACTCTACAACATGCAGAGGCATTTGCTCGTTTATATGACGGGAAGCCAAAATTATTTTTGAGTTAAATCCTAAATCTTTTGCTTTGTAAATAAGAAGATGTGGGTCTTTAGGTATACAGGGACCACCAACACCTGCGCCTGGTTGGTGAATGTTTACCCTTGGATGGGTGTTAGACAATTTTATGACCTCCGCGATGTCAACACTCAATTTCTCGCTTAATAATGCCAGTTCGTTGGCAAATGCTATATTGACATCTCTGAAAGTGTTCTCGGCGAGTTTAGCGACTTCAGCTGTTGTGGCATCAGTTTCTATCACATTTTTACAAACAGTTCTATATAATTCGGCAGACACCTTCAGACTGTTCGGTCCAACACCTCCAATAAGTCTTGGGCTTTCTATAAACTCTTTTATTGCGTTTCCTGTAGCTATCCTTTCTGGTACATAGGCTAAACAGAAACCGTCTTCAGCTTTTAGTTTACTTAAAGACTCTAGTCTTGGTCTAATTATTCCCTGAGTGGTTCGGGGAGGCACCGTGCTGCTGAGGATAATAGTCATTCCTGCGTTTAGGTTCTTTCCAGCAGTGTCGATGGCTTTTGTTAGGATACGCAATTCAGGTTTCTTATTTTTGTTGATGGGTGTTTGTACACAGATTATAATCACTTCAGCCATTCGCAGGGCTTCTGTTGCGTTTAATGTAGCTTTTAGTCTGCCAGCATTAACATTTAGTTTCAGCAAATCCTCTAGTCCAGTTTCTTTGATTGGGCAGAGTCCATGGTTTATTGCTTCCACTATGTCTTTTTTAACGTCAATGGCGGTTACGTTGAAATTAGTATTTGCAAAAAGAACTGCTGTTGTTAAGCCCACATAACCAGTTCCTAAAACAACAATAGGGCTTTCTCGATTCCTTATTCTTTTTAATGTTCGCTCAATGTCCATTTTGTCTCACTTCACCGACTTTTGTACTCTTAAGCCTGTTGCATCTATGTTTGCGAGTATTGATTCAGTTTCACACATAAAAACATACTGAAATGTCTTTTATTTTGCATGTGAATAATGAGTAATACCTAATAATTACAGTATAATTTTTATTAAAGTATGAGTTTGGTGAATAAAAGTGAAGCGTGAAGTACCGTTTTTTGTTCCATGGGTCACTAAGGAAGAAAAGAAGGCTGTGCTTGAAGCATTGAATTCCCGCTGGCTTACAGGAGGCCCAAGGGCAAAAGAGTTTGAAAAAATGTTCGCAAACTATCTAGGCACAAAACATGCTATTGCAGTAAACAGTTGCACTGCCGCCTTGCATCTAGCAATGCGCGCCTTAAACATAGGTCCCGGAGACGAAGTTATAGTCCCAGTTTTTACATTTGCAGCTACAGCCAACGCACCCCTCTTCGTTGGCGCCAAACTAGTCTTCGCAGACATAGACGAAAAAACATTCAACATATCTCCCAAAAACATTCAAAACAAAATCACCAAAAAAACCAAAGCCATAATAATTGTCCATTACGGAGGACAGCCATGCGACATGAAAGAAATCATGCAAATAGCAAAACGCCACAACATCCACATCGTCGAAGACTGCGCCCACTCTTTAGGCGCCGAATACATGAACCAAAAAACTGGAAGCATCGGCACAATAGGCTGCTTCAGCTTCTATCCAACAAAGATAATCACGACGCTTGAAGGGGGCATGACTACAACAAATGATGAAGAAATGGCTAAACAAATCCAAGTCCTAAGAGAACATGGAATGACAAGAGGAGCCTTCGACAGAGAAAAAACAGCAACATGGTATTATGACGTCGTAAATTTAGGCTACAACTATCGACTAAACGAAGTTCAAGCAGCCCTAGGCATATCACAACTAAAGAAAATTAACGAAATCAACAAGAAACGCATTGAAACAGCTCACTACTACACCCAAAAACTCAAGAAAATCAACGGAATCATTCCACCCTACGAAGCTAAAGACAGAACACACGTATACCACCTATACGCTATCAGAGTCATAGAACAAAAACGCGGAATAAACAGAGACGAGCTATACAAAAAACTTTCAAAGGAAGGCATAGGACTCAGCGTACACTACACACCCTTACACCTTCTAACATTCTACAAAAAAACACTAGGCTACAAAACAGGAGACTTCCCCATCGCCGAACAAGTATCCAAAGAAATTTTGTCACTGCCCATTTACCCCACAATCACCAAGACACAAATAGACTACGTAGTAAAAGAAATAAGTAAAATTATGAAATGAAAAACCATAGACATCAACACTTTTCGCTACCTACATTGCCAAGTGCTCGAATGAACTATCACTCAATGTTTAAGAACGCATATCTGCCCTTGTTTTGGGTACGCCCACGTATCCCCCTTTTACAAGGGTTTCAAGTTTCTCCTCCAAATCTCTTATACTTCTCCTTTCCTCCTCACTAAGCATTCCCTCTTTCTCAAGAATCTTTTTCAGCCCCCTCAAAATCTCAAGATAAAGCGGCGTAAAAGCTTCCTGCCAATATCCCGGATACATCTTGTAAAGGTAAGGATTCGCTTCCACAGTTATATCCACTTCAGACTTCCAAAGGGAACTGCCTTTCATATGGAACCACCCAATAAGACAAGCGGCTGGAATGCCCACTATCAATGCGATTGCTGCAAATATCTCAAAATGCGGAAACAAAGCTTGAAGCGGAGGCATATTGGTTATTGCCAAATAGTAAACAGTAACAAGAGTTGTTGCAAAACCTAAAAGAAAACTCAAGTAAGTAGTGTAACCAACTCTAAAATAATACCACATCCTAAAAACAAACCTTGAACCTATCATTCAAATTCCCCACATTCCCCTACTTCAACAACCAAATATAAAAACCACACTCTCATCAAACAAACCTTCACAACTAATTATACCTATTTGGCTCCAAATAGACGGGCCTAGCGCCATTGCACGCACACACAGTCCATCCCTCTTCTGAAAGCTTAATTATCCCCTACTCACAGAATCTTCTCTAAAAAGAGGAGCATGTCAAATGCCTAAAATTTCTTTCCTTGGCATGGGCTACGTTGGCCTCTGCACAGCAGTATGCTTCGCAAATAAAGGCTTCAAAACCACAGTCTCCACGAAAGACCCTGAAAAAATAAAAATGGTCAAAAAAGGAACACCCCCATTCTACGAGCCCCAACTTGAAGAATCACTGAAAAAAGCCATAAAAACCAAAAATCTAACAGCCGTTGTTGGAAGGAAACAAGCAATATTGGAAACAAATATGTCATTCATAACCGTTGGAACACCATCACAACCTGACGGAAGCGTCGACCTCAGATTCGTCGAAGAAGCCTCTAAGGAAATAGGAGAAGCACTAAAAGAGAAGAAAGAAGCACACCTGATAGTTGTAAAAAGCACAGTTCCACCAGGAACGACAGAAAACCTCGTCAAAAAAAACATAGAAAAACAAAGCGGAAAAACCTGCGGTAAACACTTTCAACTGTGCTTTAATCCAGAATTCTTACGCGAAGGAAACGCAATCTACGACACGCTAAACCCAGACTACATAGTCATAGGAGAATACGATAAAAAATCTGGAGACACATTAGAGCAAGTCTACAAACAGTTCTACGGCAAAAACACTCCTCCAATAGTAAGAACAAATCTGCCAACAGCAGAGCTCGTAAAATACGCAAACAACACATTCCTAGCCACAAGGATAAGCTTCATCAACACCTTCGCGAACGTATGCGAAAAAATCCCCGGAGCGGACGTCACCAAAATAGCGGAAGCCATAGGAAAAGACCATAGGATAAACCCGCATTTCTTAAACGCAGGCCTAGGCTGGGGAGGAAGCTGCTTCCCAAAAGACCTAAAAGCCTTCATTGCTTTTTCCAAAAAACTCGGCTACAACCCAACCCTAGTGCAAGCAACGCAGATGGCTAACGAAGACCAAATAAAATTCACGATGCAAAAAGTGAAAAACGAACTTAAAACATTGAAAGGGAAGAAAATAGCCATTCTTGGCCTAGCCTTCAAACCAGACACAGACGACATGAGAGAAGCCAGATCAGTAAAAATAATAAACCAACTCCTAAAACAAGGGGCAACGGTAACAGCATACGACCCAATGGCAACGTCTAATGCTAAAAAAATCTTGAAAGAAAGAGTACACTATGCTTCTTCGGCAATTAAATGTCTAACAAAGGCTGACTGCGCAATATTAGTAACAGAGTGGGAAGAATTCAAAAAACTAGAACCAGAAGACTTTACGCAGAACATGCGGAAACCAATTCTGATAGATGGTAGAAGAATCTACAACCCGGAAAAATTCTCCAAAAAACTACGCTACATAGCAATAGGCCTAGGAGAACCCCTAAAATCGCAACGTTAATTTCGCTTCGCAACAAAAACTACATGAGGTTTCAATATTGCTCAAAAAAGCGGTAATCCCGGCAGCAGGACTCGGGACAAGACTGCTGCCGATAACAAAAGAACTTCCAAAAGAAATGCTTCCAATAGTTGCTCTAATGAAAAACGGTCAACCATGCCTAAAACCCATGCTGCAGGCAATCTTCGAACAACTATACGATGTAGGATTCAGAGAATTCGCCTTCATCGTAGGCAGAGGCAAAAGAGCAATAGAAGACCACTTCTTACCAGACGAAGACTTCATACAACACCTAAAAAACCAAAACAAAAAAGACCTTGCAGATGACCTCCAAGAATTCTACAATAAAATAAACAGTTCAAACCTAGTTTTCATAAATCAGCCAAAACCAAAGGGATTCGGAGACGCCGTCGGCCGAGCTGCATTATTTACGGGGAACGAAAAATTCTTAATGCAAGCGGGCGACGACCTAATTATCTCAAGAAATAATAATCACCTAAAAAGAGCAACAGAAACCTTCGAGAAATACAATGCAGATACTTTATTCCTAATCGAAGAGGTTCCCGACCCCAGAAACTATGGCGTTATAACTGGGGAAGAAATAAAACCAGGCATTTTCAAAGTCACAAACATTGTTGAAAAGCCTAAGAAACCTCCGTCAAATCTAGCCATAGTTGCCCTTTACATCTTCAAACCAGTAATATACAAAGCGATCAGCGAGGTAAAACCCGACAAAAACGGTGAAATACAATTGGCAGATGCTCTTAAACTGTTGGTAGAATGGAACCGCAAAGTTTATGGTTTAAAACTGAACCCTACCGAGAGAAGAGTAGACATTGGCACGGCTGAATCTTATCTGGCAATGTTAAAATCGATGGTAATGGGCAAATAATCATTTACAGCCTTCAAAAAACTCTGTTACTTTATCTGAAACATATTTGACTTCACGTTTAGTTAATCTTGGATACATCGGTATCGAGAGCACTTCCTTGGCAGCCTTTTCGGTATTCTTTAATGCTGGTTGAGTACCCAAAACGCTAGTTATGGCTGGTTGCTTATGAATTGGAACCGGATAATGCACAAGCGTAGATATTCCGTGGCGACTTAGAAACTCTCTAAGTTCATCACGTTTCTTTGTTCTTATCACATATACATGGTAAACATGTTTAGCCCACGGTTCCTCAACAGGCGTGGTCACTAAACCCTCTAGAGCTTGGTTATACATTCTTGCAATATTTCGTCTGGCTTTGTTCCACTCTGGAAGCTTTTCTAACTGCTTTATTCCGATAGCTGCTTGAATCTCGTTAAACCTTAAATTATAACCCTTCAGTTCGAAGACGTACTTATCCCGTCTCCCGTGATCCCTCAGCTTCCTAACCGTTTCTGCAATCTCTCCATTATTGGTTACAACAGCACCGCCGTCGCCACAAACAGTCATGTTTTTTGATGGGTAGAAGCTGAAGCATGCAACATGTCCGATTCCGCCAACTTTCTTTCCCTTATATTCTGCGCCATGGGCTTGGCAAGCGTCTTCTATAACGTAAATGTCGTTCTCTTTTGCCATCTCCAAAATTGGATCCATGTTGGCGGGGTGTCCATATAGATGTACGGGCATTATGGCTTTAGTTCGCTTCGTCACCGCTTCTCTTATCTTTTCAGGATCCACTGTGTATGTTTTCTTTTCTATATCCACAAAGACGGGCTTGGCTCCGACTTCTATGATGGGGGTGGCTGTAGATACGAACGAGAAAGACGGAATTATCACCTCATCTCCACGTTTAATGTCTAAAGCCAACAAAGATAGGAAAATGCCAGCTGTTCCAGAGCTGACGCAAACAGCATTCTTGACACCGCAAAACTCGGCGAATTTCTTTTCAAATTCGCGAGTTTTTTCATGTAGAATATACCATCCGCTGTCTAAAACTTCCAAAACTGCCTTTTTTATGTCGTTATCCATGTAAACCTTCACTAATGGTATATTCATTTTTTCCTCCATGAGTAAACCTCCCCTTTCTTATAGAATCCCAAGGGACATTCAACCTCCTCAATCTTCTTAATAACTCTAGCTGGATTGCCAGCAACAAGACGATCGGGCGCCACATCCCTAGTAACAACAGATCCTGCCCCAACAAGAGAGTTTTCGCCAATTACTATCCCCGCCAAAATGACAGCACCCGCACCAACAACAGCATTCTTCTCTACGATAGGTCCGTGACAGCATTTTTTTCCTGAGATTGGAGCATATTTTTTAAACGCTGGACATGGTGGATGCAGAACATTTGTCATGATGACGCCTGGCCCTATCCAAGCATTCTCTTTGATTACTGTGTATTCTGGTATAAAACAGCCCGAATGAATCTTAACGTTATCCATTATCTCACATTCATGTTCTATTATCGATCCTGAGCCTATGCTAACATCGTTACCTATGTGATTTTTCTCCCTTATTCTAGCGTTGTCGCCTGTCTGAAAGTTGTTTCCAATAGTGTTTCCCGCGTAAATTATTGTTCCAGATCTGATAATGGGGAAGTCACCTATAACCAGTTTCGCTTTGTTGGTTTTAGCTCCTACGGGTGGCTTGCCTAAAACCACAAAATCTTCAACGATAGGGTTCTTTCCAATTTCAATAGGCTCGTAGATAACCACATTTTTATTTAATTTCATTTATTTTCACGCTTCTTTTCAAACGAGCGGACTCTAACGCTTTTTCTGCGATCATTACTGTTCTTGATGCTACTTCTCCATTGGCTACAGGCTTCCTTCCAGTTTTAATACATTCTACAAAATCTTTGAGCTCAAGTTTAAGCGGTTCCTCAAATTTTATAGCTAGAGTAGATGACCCTTTATCAATGGCTTTAAATGTTCCATCACTCTTCTCAAAATAAATATCATGAAGAATTACTGTCTGTTTTGAAAGATCAGAAGTTACACTTTTCTTGCTTCCAACAATCGTTAAGTCTCTATAGTTCCCAGGCGGCAACCATCCGCCTTCAATAATCCCAACGGAACCACTTCTGTATCTGAGAACAAGAACTGCCAGATCTTCAAAATTTTCTCTTCCTAAAAAGTATCCTACGCTACATGTGGCTTCTTCTGGCATTTCTTCAATCAAATAATCATAAATGTCAATATGGTGTACCGTGAAATTTAGCAATGCGCCAACATCTGTCCGTGGTTCTTTGAAGCCCATATAGTGTCCAAACATGTAGTAGATTTTCCCTAATTTCTCAAGGTCGATTAGTTCTTTAATTTTCTTTACGGCCGGATTATACCTATAGATGAGTCCAACCATCAGAATCCTATCTTTATCAGCAGCAATTTGAACAAGTTTTCTTGCTTCTGCATAGTTTGTAGCTAAGGGTTTTTCCACAAAAACATGCTTCCCAGTTTCTAAACATTTTTTGCATAGTTCAAAGTGGGTGTCTGCAGGAGTTACAACATCCACAGCGTCAATGTCACTTTTCAAAAATTCATCCAAATTCGAGGTTGTTGCTACGCCATAATTTTTTTTAACATTGTCCAAAATTTTGTTGTTTTTGTCAACAACTCCATAAAATGTGCATAGTTCATCCTTTTCTAACTCTTTAAGTACGCGAAGGTGATTTTTGCCGAATCTTCCAGCGCCTACTAAGGCGATTTTTGGTTTCATGGGCGCCCCTTTACGTCTGATTTTGTGTTTAATAGTAATGAAGTGTTAAATATGTATTATCCAATTTTGTATTTTGAGTCATTGCGCTGGAAGAGTGAGGCATGATACAGCAACAACCTAAACTTGGTAAGGGTGTAGTTCTGGGTAGGGCTGTTCAGTTTGGAAAGGACGTCGTCATCTGGAATTATGTCGTAATAGGTGATGACACTAGAATCGGCGACAAAACAAGGATAGGCAGCTTTTGTGACATTGGCAAACAGGTAACAATCGGCAAGAATTGTAATGTACAAGCGCATGTAACCATTTCTAACGGATGCAAGATAGGTAATAATGTGTTTATAGGTCCAAACAGCACTATTCTAAACGACAGATTTCCATACAGCAATCATATAACACCGCCCATAATCTGCGACAGTGTAATAATCGGAGGAGGCGCTGTCATACTTCCGAAAATTACGATAGGCAAAAACTCGGTAATAGCGGCGGGTAGCGTGGTCACTAAAGATGTCTCGCCTAGGGTTGTGGTTATGGGGATACCAGCGAGGAAAACGATGACAAGGGAAGAGTATGAAACTAAGAAAAAGGCTTTTGTTGAAGACGAAACGTGAACAAGTATAAGTCATCAACTGTTAGGGTGATATATTGTGAGAATTTGGTATGATGCTTGCACGGGGAAACAAGTTAGATATGGTGTGGCAATTGCTAAACGTCTTAGACGATTAGGGTACGAAGTAATACTCACTACGCGAGAGCATCCGGACACCTTGCCCATAGCGAAAGCATTTAACGAGAAGTTTATCATAATCGGAAAATACAGTCCAACGTCGCTTTTAACGAGGTTACAAGAGAGCACTCATCGAGTGCTTAAAATGTGCGAGTTGTTCCAAGATAATGCTCCAGATTTGGCGGTTGCCCATCAATCAGTAGAATTGTGTCGTGTTGCTTTTGGATTAAACATTCCTTTAATATTAACTGCAGACACACCGTATGCACAAGCAGTTAACAGATTAACTATTCCACTAGCAGATACCTTAATAGCGTCGGAAGCCATTCCACAAAGGTTTTTCAAAAGTTTTGGGGCGCAAAGGATAGTGCAATTCAACGGGGTTGATGAAGTTGCGTGGGTGAAAGATTTTGTGCCAACCGAGAGACTCGATTTTGAAAAGCCTCTAATTGTTGTTAGGCAGATGGAGACTAAGGCATCTTATGCACTTGAGAAAACTGATCTAACCGAAACGTTAGCGCAGAAATTAACTTCAATTGGAAATGTTCTCTTCCTTCCTCGATATGATTTCGGCGAAAGAAAGGGGTTGATAATTGCTAAGGGTTTTGTTGATTCACTTAACCTTGCCGCGCACGCTGATCTTGTAATCAATATGGGTGGAACAATGGCCCGCGAAGCCGCCCTTCAGGGGACACCAAGCATCGTAATCTCCACATTTACTCGCTCTTACGTCAACGAATACGTCGCCAAAAAAGGCTTTCCATTATTCATTGTAGATTCGTCAAAAGTCATAAGCCATGCTAAAAAGTATGTTGAACATAAATGGGATGTGACAGAAAAGCTAGACGAGTTGGAAAATCCTGTGGACATTATTGAGAAGGTTGTAGAAGAAAAAACGCATTCAAAAACAACAAAACATTAAAAATAACGTGATAACCTTGACATGCTCGGGCCGGTCGTCTAGCTTGGTTAGGACATTGGCTTTACGAGCCAAAGGTCGCCGGTTCAAGTCCGGCCCGGCCCACCAATCAGAGTTTTTTTCAGTTGAATTGAAGTTATTTCGTGTATAGACTAGTGGAAATTGCGTCAACAACTGTTTTAAGTGATTTTCAAACATTTTAGAAAGATTGAAGCCCAATTCTTTCGTCTTTTCAACCAATTCTTTGTCTAGGTATAACGCAACATTTCTTTTGTTGTTCATTTTGCATTCGCATCCGAGTGGATGCGAGGGCACTTTCAATGTTATAAGTTTGGTGTTTGTTGGTTCAAAAAATGAGAGTTAAGCGAAGTGTTTTCTTCTGTAGACTATGACTGCTAGTAGTGTTGCTATCATGAATAATGGTAGGATTATGAGCGATGTAAACTCCGGAACAATTGGAGCACCATAGATAACCCATGAAGGGTCGTTAGGAATAGCAGCAAACGCTGCATCGTTGTGTTGGGACGAGTAGTCATGTGAAGTAGTTCCAGAACCTTCATCGAAACGCCAGTATCCAACCAAGCTTGGGTTCGCAGTCTCAGTGCCATCTAGGGTTCTGTTCCATGCACCTTGGATTTCTGTTTGCGTCCTAGAAACATTCCACACTCGCACTTCGTCAATCAGTCCACCGTAATAACTAGAACTAAGACTACCAATTCTCAAGGGATCATCTCCATAGCTAATAGCGTGTGATTCAGTATGCTGAGAGTCGAGACTACCGTTCACGTAGAACTTCAGATTGCCGCTGGGCAACGTTCTGTCATAGGTAACTGCTATCTGATACCATGAGGAATTGTACCAAACTGCTTTATTTGTATGATAGCTATAATCGCAACCAGAAGAGCGGAAGTTGAAATACAAAGGGCCATTCTGATAGTCGAAATAGAACCACCATCCAGGTGTACCTCCTGATGCTGCCCGTCGACTTGCAACTATTCCATAAGGGTGACCGTAGAGAGAATTGCTTCCTAGTTGAATGCTATACGTGGGTTTAATCCAAGCTTCAATAGTGAGTTTGTCTACCTTGAAAATCGTGGAAAGACCACAGGATACGTAATCACCCTCACCGTCAAAGTTCAAGCATTTGTTTTCTGGATAGCTCAGAGGAGAGAATTGGTCAGCTCTACCAGCACGAATAAAAAAAGGTGCCGCCAATTGAATCATCAACACAATAGAAATGCGAATCGTTGCCTTTCTTAGCGCTTTCAACCCAAGCATTCCTCTTTTTTGGTATTTATAATGCATTGCCCTCAGTTTTTATGTCTTGTGGAAGAATCTTCGATTACATTCTCCTAGTTCTGTATCTTTTGAAAAATTCTTATAATATAATATTATATAAGAAAAAATTAAAAGATAATTCACTTAACGAGTTCTTCGAGCTCACTAGCCTACCTCTCTCAAGCCTCTTAGTTCTTTCCAACCTCTCTATTGCAGAAACACAATTCAACATTATAATTGTTCATGCTATCATCTGTCAGGTTTCATTTTCTCAGATAACAATGAAGTTTTTATATTTCTAAAATTCTTCAATTAGAAAAAGACAGGCGCTATTCATATCGAACTAGGTAAATCGGTCTACTTGCCTCTTTCTTCCGTTTTTTTAAAGTCAGATTTTTCAGAGAGGAAACATCCAGTATTTCGGCCAAGTGTTTTTCTCTGATTTTCTCGGATATTGGAGTGAGAGAGAATTCGTTGTCCAGGCTCATGTTCATCTTCAAGTCATTTTTCATTTTTCGTCCTCGGCTCTGCTTATGCTTGTTAGTTGTATATTAAGACTTAATAAATGTTTTGAACGACTTGTACGACTCCAAAACATTAACTCGTGCTCCATAAAGCATATCAGAAAATATAGGAATTTCATGATGCGCTAAAGCGCACTAAGCCAATCTCTTTGCAATCTCTTAGTTCTTTCCAACCTGAGGAATCTTTCTAAAACGTAAAGAACTCGTTAGCCCGCGTGCGTGTTCTCTTTTTGTCTAATAGCTTGATTAACCAACCCAACAAGGAAGATGATGCTGAAAACCATGGTGGAAACAATGATTTTATATAAAAATTCGATGTCAGAATAAAAAACTGCAACAAAGAAAACTATCATAAGCGCTAGCACTAAGACTTCTTGAATTTTGTCCAACCCAAGTTTTAAACTCGTCTTGTCATCCCACCCTTTGCTCAACTTAATTTTCCTTTATTAACCTTCACCCGATACAATAAGTCCACTTCACGCTTAGGCAACCACATATGTAATGAATTTGACATCGCGAGTTCTTCGAGCTCACGAGCCTACCTCTTTGTAAACCTCTTAGTTCTTTCCAACTTTCTAGTGTGAGTATGTGTAGAACCGCTAAGTATATGGAGTTCTCTTGGAGTATTACCTTAGAGAGGTTTGGAATCTCAAAGCACTAAGACGTTGTCCGACCCGTCGTACAGCTGAGAGGTTTCAAACCTCTCGATTTCTAAGTGTTTTGCGTACTTTTAAAATGATTAGCATAGCTACGATATAGACACATCAGATACCTTGAAGAATTGACTTCTAAAACCTAGTGCACCCTAAAGAATCACAAGAAAAAATTCTTTTAGCGAGCGCCTAGCGCTCAAGTCTACCTCTCTCAAGCCTCTTAGTTCTTTCCAACCTCTCTGTTAACGAATCATTACTCAACTACTACTGTTATTCATACTATCATCTATCACACTTCAGCTTCCTAGGTAACGAACAAGTTTCTAAATTTCTAATTTCTACGCTAGTAACAAATTAGAATTTCTAAAAAATTAACTAATTTAGAAATAGAATTTAGAAAATCACAGAGAGCAAAAAATGTATCCGAAAATGATATCAGTAGGTTACTACAATATAGATACCTGAGATTGAAAATGTCTGCAATGCCAAAATTCGAAATATACAAAGATGCTTCTGGAAAATTCAGATTTAGACTGAAAGCTCCAAATGGCGAAATCATAGCTACTGGCGAAGCATACGCTGCAAAAGACGGATGCAAGAAAGGAATTGAGTCAGTGAAGGTTAACGCTCCTAAGGCTCAAATCGTTGACATGGCGCAATAGACTAACACTTTGTGGAGAAGCATCTTTTGATACCCCATTTTTTGGACGCGCACGTCACGCATTAAAGTCTATCTCTTTTTAAACCTCTTATTTCTCTTCAGGTCGATTGTTTGAAAGTCATAGAAACTTTTGAGAAGCTGACCAGTTTCTTCTTCATTAGTGGCTGGAAATCTTGGGGCTTTACGAGCCAAAGGTCGCCGGTTCAAGTCCGGCCCGGCCCACTTCAATTCTTCATAAGCAAAGTACGCCATTCATTATTTTTTCCAAACCAATTCTTTATAGGCATGTGAATAAATTTTCTTTTTATGAAAACTGGTGGTATCGGTCGTTTTAATGCATTCCTAATGTTCACCCTAATTCTATTTTGGGGAAGCTCTTTTGTGGTGGTTAAAATAGCGCTGCAAGAAGGATTGACTCCTATTGCAGTAGCAACCTTCAGGTTTCTCATTGCAGGAGGACTTTTTCTTATCACTATTCCGATTGAGAAAAAAATGAAGAGAAACTATAAGCTTCTTGTTGAAAAGAAAGATTTTCCAATGTTATTATTTCTCGCTCTTACTGGAGTAACGTTCTTCTTCATCGCTCAGTATACTGGCATTCAAATGGCAGGAGCCTCCATCGCTGCTATCTTAGTCTGCCTACTTTCACCAATTCTCATAACTGTTCTTTCTATTATAATATTCAAGGAACATTTAATGAAGAAGCAGGTTTTCGGAATTGGAATTGCTGCAGTAGGTACTGTCATTGTTGTTACTGGAGGCACTATGAGCTTTTCCAGTAATCGAGAATTCCTTCTCGGAAGCTTGATTTTGCTTTTCACTCCTGTTCTTTGGGCTACGTATAGTCTTGTTGGAAAGAAGATAATGGGTAGATACAGTCCTTTTCTTGTTGCAGTTTACGTAAATGTACTAGGGGGCTTGTGTCTAATTCCTTTTTCCTTGGCTGAGCACTCTTTTTATCAAATTTTCACAATGAGTTTGAATGGTTGGTTGGCAATTTTCTTTTTAGCCGTTACATGTTCGCTTTTAGGCTATTACATTTGGCTCTACGTGATGAAGCAAGTGGGAGCAGCAATCACAAGTTCGTTCTTGTTTGTAGAACCGTTGGTCACAGTGTTATTTGCGATTATGTTCGTGGGAGAAAGATTGGGCATGTTTATTCCTGCGGGAGCGTTTCTAATTTTTATAGGAGTATATTTGGTCACTAGGAAATGAACACGGTTGAATACTCTAAAAATTCTAGCAGCTTTTTTGGATCAAATATAGTAAAGGTTGCGCTTCGTAAATTCTTGCCAATTTTCGGAATCAAACCAGCAGCATCTGTTCCAAGCTTACACGTGACGGCAAATTCGAACAGTCCTAAAGGCTCTACGTTTAACACGTCTCGGTTTAAACCTGCTTTTCTTAAGGCCAATCTAACCTCATAAATCGACGAGCCTAAGATTATTAATTGGTCCAATAGAGATTTCATCCAGTTCCTATACTGATTAAGCTGTTTTTCCGCAAGCATGACTTCAACATGGTTTTTCTCTCTATCTACGTTGAGAATTTTAACTGTTAATGGCAAATTTTCACAGAAGCCAAAGAGTTCAACTATTTCTTTGAATGCAACTTTTCTTCCATCGACGAATTGTGCTTGTAGATGTCGTAGGGGAATTGTAGTGTCAATGATTTTGGGTGAGAAGACCCCTATGTCTACATATAGTTCGCCTTTGTTTTTATCCATGGTTATTATGCGACCTTTTATTATTGCGAATCTCTCTACATCCTCTAGACGTGTTGGGCACAGTCCTATCTCGTCAGCTAAATAATGTAACGCTACTTTTTCATCTTCGCCAGAAACAGTTATCTGAACCCATCGGCGAGGGGTGATTCCGCAAATTTCGGTTTCAACATTCAAGCCTTTAATTTTAGACTTTAAAAACTTGTCAACAAGCCTTAGTTGAAAATTGCTATAGGCTTTTGCGTGTAACGTTACGGTAGGCATTTACAATCGCCAATTAAAGTCAGCATTTCCTGGTGTAGCCTTCGTATTCTGGCAATAGAGGAGGGTGGTAACTCTCTAGACAAGTTTTCTATAGTTCTTTCTATTGGCACTCTTCGTGAACCTTCAATAAGCTTGTCCGCATAGGAAACAATTTTTTCCTCAAGAGTTTGTGGAATATAAATGTCCCTTGGCCACCCAAGTTTCCTCGCCTCTCTTGCCGTTATTCCGCCGCCAACATGTCTTTTTATTATCAAAATGACTGGTTCTGGTAAATCCAATGATTTTGCAATTTCGGCTCCTATTACCGCATGGTGGACGCTGTGGGTTTTTGCCCGCCCAATGTCATGTAGGAGGGCTCCTGTTTCCACAAGTTCTGAATCAACTTCCAACCCTTTTTCCTCGCAGGCTTTCGCGATTTCTACAGCAACTTCAGCCACTGCTTCGCAATGTTTTATCACGTTGTTTAAGCATCCGCTTTGACGGAGAAGTTGCAACGACTGCTCTCTTGACGGAAGCTTTTCACTCACCCATTTCCTTCCTTAATTGTTCGACTTTCCTTGTTAACACTTGAACAATTTTGCCGTTTTCATAATGCATTAAAGGTTTGCCACATGTTGAGCATCGGAAGACAAGTTCCACGGCATCCTCGAATGGAACTCTTTTGCATCCCGGTGTGCAGCAATAGTAGAAGTCATGGTTTTTCTCGTATTCCAGTCGGATGTTAAGCTTTTCGAGTACACGGCGTTTTTGGCTTACTATGAAGCCTTCAAGCTGATCTGGCTGCAGTCTCCAGTGGAATATGAACCATCCGGTTTTTGGGTCGCGCGTTCTTCTTAGACTGACAAGCGAATGGTCGTAAAGCTTGTAGAGAATTTTGCGGACGGAGTTTAGCCTTATGCCCGTCTTGTTTGCGATTTCGTCGTCTGTTGTTTCATCCGAGTTTTTGAGAATCTCGATTAGTTTTACTGCTTCTTCTTCACCTAATGCTTCTGCAACCTTCATCAATGCTGCATCGTCTATGGTCGATATCATGGCGAACCTTTTGCTCAACTGTTGATCACAGTCTTTCTATATTATATATTTGTAAACTTTGATTTAAACCTCTTTATGAAATCTTAATTAGAACTATGGATTTTTTTTATTTTCTTCCCTCTTTTTTGAGGGATTATCCTTAACTTTGCATGTTCGAAACTTTTTCTTAATTCTTCTCCTTCGAATAAACGGTCTAGGAAAACGGCAAGGCTAGCACATTCCGAATGGGGTTGATTCCCAATTGCCACGTTAAAGTCGGAAAAAGCCTCTGAAAAGAACTCTCTTGGAACTTTTTGGCTTCCAACAATTACTAAAATATCTTTCTCAGGTTTTTTAATCCTTTGTAGCACGTCGCTTGTTTGGATGTTTTCCCCATAGGCTGTCAAGTGGACAACTATCCCACCTTTTGCCTTCCAATCTTTAACAGCTTCTTTCCAAGGTGTTCCCATTTCAAAAAAGAATGAGTCTCCCCAATTTTTTGTGACTTTTTCAACTGTTTCCTTAATCTTTCCGTCTTCCATGTTCGCTAATATAAGACCTGAGGCTCCTAACGCCCGAGCGGTCAATGCAACATGTGTTGTAAGCCTTTCATCCCTATGCGGTCGGTGACCCCATCTCAAAACTACGACTTTGGGCATATTTTCACTTTGCATTTTCTTTATTGTTTAGACCTTTTCGAATTTTCCATTAAATTCTTCCACGCTGCTTTTTACTTTCTCTGCAAACCATGGTATTGCTTCAAAAACTACGTAGGCCGAATTGTCGGTATATTTTATTGTTTGAACATCTGCCCTCTTGAAAAGCCATGAGATAAATGACATGGTTTCGTTTGTCAGTGGTATGTTGAATGAGGCGCGAATATAGTTTTTCAGCATTTTAAGTATTTCTTGTTTTAGTAGGTCAAGATTAGTTCTGTATAATGCTGACACAAGCATGGGATTTGGAGCCTTTTCTTTAAGAATTTCGAATTTTTGTTGGATTTCTATTTCTGGTAACAGGTCAATTTTGTTTAAGGCTGTTATTATTGGGATGCCGGATGCTCCTATGCGTTCTATTGTTTCTAGGCAGACGGCAAGTTTCTTTTCAACAATGGCTATTGACTCGCTTACATCCACTACAAGAAGTATTAGGTCTGAGTAAATGGTTTCTTCAAGTGTTGAATGGAAAGCCTCTATCAGTGTTAGTGGTAAACGGTCTATGAAGCCAACGGTGTCAGTTAATAAAAACTTCTTCTTTGAAAAGTTCACAAGCCTCGTTGTTGTGGAGAGCGTTGTAAATAAAGTTTCATCCACTGGAACTTCTTCCTCTGCGAGGGAGTTAAACAGAGAGCTTTTTCCGGCGTTTGTGTATCCAGCTAAAGAAATTGATGAAAAACCTAGCTCTGCTCTTCTTTCTCGGTGTAGAAGCCGTTTTTCTCGGGGTTTCTTTAGTTTTCTGCGTATGGTGTGTACTTGTCTCTTTACGGCTTCATGGTAAACATCTACCTCATATGCGCCGAGTCCCATAAATCCTGGCTGCTCTTCCTTTTTTGCCAATCTTACCCTTTCCTTTGCATGCGCTAACTCGTATTGCTGCCTCGCTAATTGGATTTGCAGCTGGGCTTCAGTTGTTGTGGCTCTTTTTGTGAAGATTTCAAGGATTAGCTGGAAGCGGTCGATGGCTTCGACGCTTGTGGCTTTTGCTAAATTGTAGGCTTGAACTGATTTTAACGGATTGTCAAAAATTATTTTTTGGGCGCCTGTTTCTTTCACAAGCTCGGCAAGCTCTTCCACTTTTCCAGCGCCTATTTGGTAGCGAGAGTCCGGTTCTCTAACTTGCTCTATTTTGCCGACGACCGTGTATCCTGCGGATTTCGCCAGATTTTTGAGTTCTTCTAGGCTTGAAGTTTCAAGGGATTGTCGGCGTTGAACTATGATGGCTTTCGTTCCGCTGGCTCCTCCTTCTCCTTCTTGTTTAGTTGAATCAAATCTCCTAAGGTGAGTTCGCGGCTGGCTAGTTTAGGAATTTTTGGTTGTGGAACTTTTTCTTCTGTGGCAGGGACTAATAGCTTAATTTTTAGGGCGTACTCCAGTTTTGCCGCAAGTCTGTTATTAGGTGTCATTTTTCTTGTTTCAATTTTTTTGAGAAGTGATACTTTTTCGTTTATTTTTTTGCCTAATTCTTCATGTGATAGTCCAAGCTTTTCTCTTGCTTGTCTTATTTTCTGGTCAAAATTTTCTACGAGTTCCTGAGACGTGTCCACTGTTGTTTCTGATGGTTTTTTAGTTTGGATTTTTAATGGTTGAAGCCTTTTTTTGGGTTTTGGCATTAAACCTATAGGTTTTGGTTCTTCGCGGACGATTGTTCCATGCTTTGCGCATTGGTTACATACTGTTAGGTTTGCGCCTTCAATCATAACTCTGTAAGGCTTGCCGTAAATTTTGCTTCCGCAGACTTCACACTGCAATTGCCTTTTGCACCTAAATTGTTTTTATTAGTTTGGTTGTGTTTATAGTTGTCGAATTGCGGTATGCTCATTAACGGTGTGTAGGCTTGGAAGACGCCCTTAGACGAATTAGAAGCGTGGCTGACTACCAGTTTGGAAAAGAGATAGGCGCCAAACTTTTTCCAGATGATGTTGAAATCCTCTTTTCGAAAAGAACTGGCAGAATCCGCTATGTTTATTTGAAGAGTAAAAGGCTTGCAACCCTTCGCCCAACAGACGGCTTATTCTCTCTAAGCGTTACTGGCGCAAAAAGAATAGCTGAGAATGCAGCTTCTGCGAAATGTTTTGTTACCATTCAGAATGATGTTTCAGAGTTTATTGCAGACGGTGGCGACGTATTTGCAGTGCATGTCGTTAAGACTGATCAAGAAATTCGCGCAAAAGACGAGGTTATCGTTGTTGATGAAGGTGGCAAAGTTTTGGCTGTTGGGCGCGCTGTATTATCAGGCGAAGAGATGAAGGTCTTCAAGATTGGTGTTGCTGTTAAGGTTAGGCGCGGTTGCAAGGAAGAAAGTTAAGTATATGAGGTTTGAATAGTAAATGTTTGGTGGAAGGCGAACTTTATGCATAGACGCATAAGTCCCCGTGAGACGAAACGAATGATGCAACGTATGGGCATGAGCATGGACGCCATGCCAGATGTAGAGCAAGTTATTATCAAAACAAGTGGGAAAGAGATCACTATAGAAGAGCCAGAAGTGGCAATACTTGAAGTTCAAGGACAAAAAATCTTTCAAGTAACGGGCGGCAAAATAAGCGAAAAGGCCACAGAACGAAAGCCAACGTTTCCAGAAGAGGATGTGAGACTTGTGGCGGATCAAACAGGAAAAAGCCTTGAAGAAGCCAGAAAAGCGTTGGAAGAATGTGGAGGAGATTTAGCCAAGGCAATACTTCTGCTTCAGTCAACGATTTAATAAAAGGTTATGAAATGAAATCAAGCATTAAAGCAATTATCTGCATTCTTGCATTAGTTACTGTAGTAGTTATTGCTATGTTTGCATATGGATTTATAGAGACTGGGAACAGCCAACTTCCGAAAACTCGAGAAGTTCATCTTTTCCAGATGTCAGCGTCTGATGTGGAGACTTATGGGTTATATTATCCAGTGACTTTTATATTCACAATTCCTACAGGTTCGACTAGTTTGAAAGCTTGGTACAGTTATGATTCTACTAATTGGAGTGAATTGTTTCAACGGCAAAGTGAGGAGTTCTTTAATGGGGAAGATTGTGTAAGGTTTGATTACACACAAGTCAAAGCTTATGTTAGTATAGGCTTCAAGGGACACACAAGTTTATACATTAAAATTACAGACAACCAAAACCTTGCCATCGAAACAACGTATCTGCAAGTAGCTAAGTATTATGACAATAGACATTGTGCAGTGACAAGCCATAATGATGATTATGGACTCGGTGGAGGAGCACATTTAGCACTTATTGAAGAATTTCAAAAGAGAAAACTTTGGTATGGCTGTGCAGTTATAACTGCATTTGCGAGCTGGAATGACTGGAATTCTCTACAGACGCAAGTTAATGAAGGGTATGTTGAAGTTCAATCACATTTTGTAAACCATTCGTTTTATTCAACCTTATCCGATTCTCAAGTATGGGGTGAAATTCAAGGTTCGAGAGACGCAATTTTAGGCAATATAACTAATATGCCTTATGGACAATATGTTTCAGTTTTGCTTGTACCTAATATTGGTATAACAGACCGAGAGAGAAGTTATACAGGGAAAGCAGGATATTTAGTTATAAAAGATGATGGTGAAACAACTAACCAATATAGCGACTGGTATACAGCTACCTATAAAGGTGAAGTTCATGGTATATTTCCATCCATGTTCACAACAACTATGGGAAGTTGGTTTGTAGACCAAAGTGATGATGATAGAGATGGAATCATAAACGGAATGGATGAAAACTATTTGAACAAGAAATTTGATGAAGTATATAATAGTGGAGGCATCTATGAACTTCGGTCACATCCGGGATATGTTAATGTTTCAGAAAGTTATTGTCAAAACCATCTTAACTATATATCGGGGCAAAAAGATTGTTGGTATGTACCAGTTGGGCAAATATACTGCTATCATTATGTGGCGTTGTTCGTGCAACACAGCAGTGTCACGAAAAAAAATTTCGCTTAGAAAGGGGGGGTCGAATGAAGATTAAATGTGTAAAACTTATTTTTCTTTTCGGCCATCCTTCTGTTTAAGTCAACGATTTAATATGTCTTTACGAGTCTTCTTATGGCATATGGGCAACATAGGACTTCAATTTGGACTTCTTCCAAATATTCCAGAAGTTTTGCTTTGAGTAAAGCCAGAGCTTCATTATTTCGATTAATTTCTTTTACATGGAAATCTTCGATTTCAAAAACTTTATCTTGCGGATGCAAAACCATTGCTGCAACAATTTGTTTATTGTCATTTTCTACTACATAGCAATGTTGCGGGACAATTTTTAAATGGTCTAGCGTGTGCTCTTTTGCCTCTTTGTAGCCTTTTTCTGGGTTATTATCATGGTCTAAAGCAACCATTCTCGCAACTGTTTCCACATCTTCAACTCTCATATTACGAATATTAGACATTAACATCACCTCCATTTAATTTCAAAATTTTATCCTTTACGAAGGAAAGCACTCAATGACTTTCATGGAAACTGCAAACGTACAGCAATTATGCGAATTTCATTCTAACCGCCCCCATAAGGAGGCATCACAATAATTCTTTCATTTGGCGGTTAAAAACTTTGCTTGGTGATGGTTAAATATATAATGCTGTTACACTGCTTTTAAGTTCGTAACATACAATATTTTGTATGGGGGCTAAGTTCACAAGTGTTCGACATTGTTTCAGTGGGGCATTTTAGTATAGATTCTATTTTTTTGCCAACTAGGAATACGCCATTTGTTGTTTTAGGTGGTTCTGTTGCTTACGTTTCTTTTGCTGCTAGACGTTTAGATGCGAGGGTTTCTGTTGTCTCCAAAGTTGGCGGTGATTTTCCTGCCGCTTACTTGTGGTGGCTGAGACAAGAAAGCGTTGATCTGTCTGGGATGTCCAAGGCTGAAAATGCTCAGACTACGCGTTTTGAGCTAAAATATAGTAATGACTTGTCTGATCGTGCTTTGCGGTTAAAGAACAGAGCGCCCCCTATTACTGTTGCAGATTTGTCTAATTCTCTAAAAGCAAAAAGCATTCACATTGCGCCCATAGCAGGCGAAATAACCTATGAAATAGCCGAGAAGCTAAGGACTTGTGCTGATGTTTTGTCTCTTGACCCGCAAGGACTAGTGCGGAATTTTGACGAAAGCGGAAGCGTTACTCTTGGGGCGCTGATAGATAAGCGCATATTAGGACTTGTTGATATTTACAAGTCGTCCTTAAAAGAAATTCAAGCAGTGACTGGTCTATCTGACATTGATTCAGCTATAAAAGCAGTTCATGAGCATGGTGTTAAGATAGTTATCGTCACTTTGGAAGCGAATGGCGCTGCAGTTTCTGTTGAAGGCACAATCCATAAGGTTCCAGCCTACAAACCTGAGAAAATCATCGACCCAACTGGAGCCGGAGACGCTTTCATCGGAAGTTTTTTAGCTGAATACGTTAATGGTGAAGACTGCTCGTGGTGTTCATATGTGGGCTCCGCAGTCGCTTCGCTTGTTGTTGAAGGTATTGGTCCAACGTTTTTCGGTGACAAAGAGGAGATTTATCGGAGAGCTCGCTTACTTTATGAAAAAGAAATTAAGGGATGACGCACATTTTATTGCGAGAGGTGTGTATATTGGGGCGCATTGATAAAGGCGTAAAATGCAGTGTATCTGGCTGTGGTCGAGAAGCTGTTCGTTCGCTTTCAACAGAAAAGGTTAGGTCTGCTGGCATAAATGTTGGTAGCAACGAAAGACGTGCTTATCTCTGTAAAGAACATTATAAAGAATATAAGAAAAAAACGAAAAAAGACAAGCAACTTGAGAAATGGCGCTACAGCGGTTGAAAAGGAGACGAATTTTCATGCGGATATTGCAGTTACACTCAAACTTCATCGAGTACAAGCCAATTCAGAAAGAAATAGCTATGGCTGAAGAAGCCGAAAAGAAACCAGTACACCTAGAAGATATTGTCGTTTTGTTCACGGCAGTCGAAGAAGGCGATGACACACAAGTAGCCAAAAAAGCCATAGATGAAGTTCAAGCCTTCCTCGAAAAACTAAAGGTGAATCGGATTTTAATCTATCCTTACGCGCACTTAAGCAGCAATCTAGCAAAGCCAGCGGAAGCACTAAAAATAGTTAAGACTATGGAAGCCTATGCAAAGGAAAAAAATATAGAAACATATCGCGCACCTTTCGGCTGGAACAAACAATTCGCAATATCAATAAAAGGACATCCGCTCGCAGAACAATCTCGCGCAATCCTGCCAGCCGAAATAAAAAAAGAAGAAAAAGTTTCTGAAGCGGTAAAAGCTGAGGAAAAACTAGAATCATTATGGTACATTCTCCAGCCAAACGGGAAAATTATGCCCGTTGAAGAATTCACTTTCAAAGGACATGGAAACCTAGAAAAATTCGCAAAACATGAAATTTCTAAGGTACGGGCAAGCCAGCAGATGCCGCCGCATGTACTCTTAATGAAAAGGCTGGAAATAGCTGATTATGAGCTTGGAAGCGACCCTGGAAACATACGCTGGTATCCGAAAGGGCGGCTAATTAAATCCTTACTTGAGCAGTTTGTTACGGCGAAAATGGTAGAGTACGGTGCCATGGAAGTTGAAACTCCAGTTATGTATGATTATCAACATCCAAGCTTGGCAGACTACATAAGCCGTTTTCCCGCAAGGCAATACCTGCTAAAATCAGAAGACAAAGAACTTTTTCTGCGGTTCGCCGCGTGTTTCGGGCAGTTCTTAATGGTTCATGATGCACAGTTCTCCTACAAGCACATGCCCCTAAAAGTTTACGAGCTAACTCGTTACAGTTTTAGGCGAGAAAAAAGTGGAGAACTTGTTGGTTTAAGACGTCTAAGAGCTTTCACCATGCCAGATTGTCATGCATTCTGCACTGATCTGGAACAAGCCAAAAAAGAGTTCATGACAAGGTTCAAATTGTGCGTACAAATTTTGGAGGAAATAGGCTTATCTAAACGCGACTATGAAGTGGCAATACGGTTCACAAAAGACTTCTACGAAGAAAATAAAAGCTTTATTGATTCTTTAGCAAAAGCCTTCGCCAAACCAGTATTAGTCGAGATGTGGAAAGAGCCCTTCTTCTATTTTAGACTAAAATGGGACTTCAACTTCGTAGATAACCAAAACAAGGCTGCAGCCCTCTCAACAGACCAAATAGACTTTGAAAATGCCAAAAGATACGACATAAACTATGTTGACGAAAAAGGCGAGAAGCACCATCCACTGATTCTGCACTGTTCTCCAAGCGGAGCAATTGAAAGATGCGTATATGCATTGCTAGAAAAAGCCTATAAAGAACAGCAAAATGGCAAGCCACCAATGTTTCCTTTATGGCTTTCACCAACACAAGTCCGCATAACCCCAATGTCAGACAAATATCTTAAGGATGCTGAAAAACTAGCTAAGACACTAGAGAAGCGTTGCATACGTGTAGACATTGACGATCGGACATTGACTTTACAAAAGAGGATCCGAGAGGCTGAAATGGAATGGGTTCCCTACATAATTGTGGTTGGACAAAAAGAAGTTGAATCTGGTATGCTTCCAGTAAGGGAGAGGAAGAGTGGGGAAATACGAAAAATGAAACTTGAAGAGTTGATTAGTGAAGTTGAAAAAATAATGAAAGGCAATCCTTTCAAGCCGTTGCCGCTGCCAAGGAATCTTTCAAAAAGACCTCAATTCTATGGTTAGCAATGGTGAAAATTGGCCAATTTTTGCAAAAAGTATATCAAACCTTAATTGAATAGACTAAGTTCTCCGGTTTGGAGGATAAAACTATTGGAAAGAGAGTTACTTGTCTACATAGATGGGGAATACTATCCAAAATCACAAGCGAAAATTTCAGTTTATGACCATGGGCTTCTCTATGGAGACGGCATATTTGAGGGTATTCGCGCATACAACGGCGTAGTGTTTAAACTAAAAGAGCATATTGAAAGGCTTTACCGTTCAGCTCATACAATAATGCTACAAATTCCGGTAGAAAAAGAAGAAATGATACAGATAGTCCTTGAAACCTTGCGGAAAAACAACTTAAAAGACGCATACATCCGCCTAGTAGTCACAAGAGGCGTAGGCGACCTTGGGCTAAATCCGAGGAAATGTTCAAAACCAACAATAATCGTCATAACAGACAAGATAGCGCTTCATGGGAGCGAAGCAAAAGAGAAAGGCGTTACCGCCATGCTTTCATGGGTTAAAAGAGATCCTGTGGACGCAACAACA
>Ga0315280_10001601_pt1 | contig 38454 bp, 33 predicted proteins | sample YL17G06_40_MG_FD_203697 | JGI IMG/M metagenome (GOLD analysis project Ga0315280, IMG submission 203697) | Sediment microbial communities from Yellowstone Lake, YNP, Wyoming, USA - YL17G06_40 | ecosystem: Environmental > Aquatic > Freshwater > Lake > Sediment | place: USA: Wyoming | collected... | reverse complement strand
AGTGGAAAAGCGATGGCCACAAAGGCCTGATTGACTCCGGTTAAAAGGCCCACAAAAAAGGGGGCCGCAAAGAGGAGGATGTACGCGGAGATTCCTTCAGGCCGAATTACCCGCACGACCGAATCCATTGCTCCAGAGACTTCGAGAATTCGCTTGAAAACCATCAGGGAAGCCACAAGAAGCACAATTTTCAGAGAAATGCTCTCTTGAATAATTTTCCATCTCTCTCGAATTTTCAATCTGGAGAAAATCTGGGTCAAAAGGCTCGCTAGGCCCAAAGAGAGAAGCATCGGCACCCTGAAAATAAAAATCAAAATGATGGTCAATAGGATGGGCCAGATGCTGAAGAAAACCCGGAACGTATTGTGCAGATACCTTTTCTCGCTGTTTTCTTTCTCTTGGGGGAGATAGGGCACATGCTTGAACAAAACGACCAAGCCCGCCGCAGCCGCCAGAACTGTGAATGGAAATTGAACGAAACTGATTTTTTTGATGGGAATCTTGACAATCGCCGCAGCCAGAATCAGGTTGACATATAAAGGCCAGCTGTATTCCCAGATATGACGAAACCAATAATTGAAAAACGTTTTCCAAGCAGGAGTCAAATTCCAGCGTTTGCCGGCTTCCTCGACAATCGGCGCACCCATCATGGCTCCGGCCATCATCGGCAAAAGCCCGATAAAAGCCGAAGGGATGGCCAGAATCAAACGGGGATCCCGGACGATGTTTTTGAGAGCATCGACCATCCTCTTGAAATTGCCCCTCGATTGAAGGAAATTTCCCAAATAAAGAACCAGGAGGATAATGCTCAGAAGGTTAAGGGTTTCGTTGGCAATCAGGGATTTAAGTACATTCTTAGCGAAAATTTTCAGGTTGAGCCCAAACAGAAGCCCCGTCAAAATTGTCGCCAGAAAAAGAACAAGGCCCAAGTCCCACTTTTTCTTGATCAGAACAAGGAAAAGGAGGATGATGAAGGCGATTTTTAACAGGCCTACCATTTGCTTAACCTGACTTTTTAGGCTATGGGCTATTCACCAAGCTCAGGATTCTTTCCGTGAGCTTGAAATGCTTTTTGGCATACTTGTCTAGAGCCTGAATCCCATGAAGCTTGACCAATTTCAATCCAGCTTCTTCAGCAAGTGGAGAAGAACCCTTAGGCAAGCCTACCCCAGCCTCTTGAGAGAGAAAGTAGAGACGTTTTAAAAATTCAGCCCGCGCCAAAACAGAAGCGGCGGCCACAGCTATATCTTCCTCTGCTTTCGGCTTCTGGATGAGGTCGATTTGCTCTCCTTTCTTCATCAGCGCGTTGAGAACAAAGACCTTATCTCCAAACTGGTCGGTGATGGCCTGCGCGCAATGGACGTTTTCCAGTATATTCTCGATTGCCCGCGAATGGCCCCAGGCTAGGATTCGATTCAGATTTCTCAATCGCTCGTAAAGAAGGTTGTACTTTTCAGGGCCGATCACAACCACCGAGTACAAATAGCCCTTTTTGATAAGGCCTGCCAGCTCCCGGACTCGGTTATCCGAAATCTTCTTGCTGTCCCTGACTCCAAGTTCCCGAAGGACCTCATGTTGCTCGTCTTTAAGGAAAACACCGGCTACGACCAGCGGCCCATAATAGTCACCTTTGCCCGATTCATCTGTGCCGATATGACCTTTTTCAGGAGGGAATAGCTCGGCTTGCTGCATCAGATTCTGGGCATTTTATTTGATCAGGTTCCGTTCCTTGGCTTCCCTGATCAGATCAGGTCTAAACTTGGGGTGAGCGATGCTGATCAGCGCTCTCGTCCTTTCCTTGAGGTTTTTGCCGTGGAGATAGGCCACACCGTATTCGGTGACAACAAAATGGACATCGCCCCTGGTAGTGACCACTCCTGCTCCTTTTTTCAGGAAGGGCACAATCCTGGACATCTCCCCTTCTTTAGCTGTGGAGGGAAGAGCAATGATGGGCTTTCCACCTTTGGAATGAGCGGCGCCCCGGATGAAATCAACCTGGCCGCCAAAGCCGCTGTAAATAAAAGTGCCGATCGAATCTGAACAAACCTGTCCTGTAATATCCACCTCAATGGCTGAGTTGATGGCGATCATATTGTCGTTGCGGGCAACATTAAACGGATGGTTGGTGTAATCGGTGGGATGAGCTTCAAAAATGGGATTGTTATCTGCAAAATCATACAACCGCTGGGAGCCTAGAATAAAAGTTAAAACCACCTTATTGGGGTGAAAGGTTTTCTTGTTTCCGGTGATGATTCCGGTCTCGATGGCTTCCATGACTCCATCTGAAACCATCTCGGTATGGATTCCCAAATCTCTACTCTCTTTCAAAGCGGCGAGCACCGCATCAGGGATTCCTCCAATGCCCAGCTGCAGGGTTGAACCATTTTCGATCAAATCCGCAATGTATTTACCTATTTTTCTTTCAACTTCGCTGAAAGGACTTTTCTCAAGCTGGGGCAAAGCCTCTGAAATTTCAACTATTTTATTAACCCGAGAAACATGGATGAATGAATCTCCCAAAACGCGCGGCATTTTGTCATTGACCTGGGCAATAACGATCTTGGCCTTCTCAGCAGCCGCCTTAGATGCCAGAACCTCTACCCCGAAACTCATGAATCCATGCTCATCCGGGGGGGAAAGATGGAGCATGGCCACATCCAAGGGCATCAAGTCTGAGTAGAAAAGGTCCGGAATTTGATGGAGAAAAATAGGAACATAATCGGCCCGTCCCTCGTTGATGGCTTTCCTGTCCGCAGGTCCCACGAAAAGAGAATTGTGCCGAAAATGCCCCTCCATCTCCGCTTTAGAAAGAGGGTCTTCACCCAAGAGAAGAACATGAACAAGTTCAACGTCCTCTAATTCATCCTTTCTTTGGGCTAGAGCTTTCATTAGAACATAGGGAGTGGCAGCATTGCCACTGATATAAACCCGGTCGTGGCTTTTGATCGCAGACACTACCTCTTCAGCAGTCGCTAGCTTTTTCTTATAATCATCGACCCAACTCATCTCAATCCTCCATAAGCGTACTATTATACTATAAACAGGAAACAGACAATTAAAGCTATTTTATACCCAAAATCGATAGAAAATTAAGATGAGCCCTGGACGGTTCCTGTGTATTCGAAGACCTAGAGGGAGGCGGGTGGGCCTGGTCGAGAACGGCCAGGGATCGTCCAAGCCACCTATCAGCTGATGCTTGTGTTCTTCCACCTTGCGCCTATAAATAAAGTTAGGGGAATTTTTAAGTTCTATCAATTTTGGGTTATACTATATGTCAATTCATTGTCTCTTCAGATACTTATCAATTTCCGAAGCAGCAATCCGTCCATCACCCATGGCTAGGATGACGGTGGCTCCTCCCCGGACGATATCGCCTCCGGCATAAACGCCCTCAAGGCTTGTGGCCATTGTCTCCAAGTTTACTTCGATATTCCCCCACTTTCCGATTCGAAGTTCGGGAGTGGTCTGAGGAATCAGAGGATTAGGACTTTGGCCTATAGCCACAACCACCATGTCCACTTCCGAGATGAATTCAGAACCGGCCACGGGAACAGGCCTCCGCCGGCCTGAGGAATCCGGTTCACCGAGCTCCATTCGCAGGCATTCCATGGCTTTCACCTGATTCTTCTCATCCCCAAAATATTCAGTCGGCGCAGTCAAAAAGTGAAATTCGATCCCTTCCTCTTCCGCATGTTTCACTTCTTCCACTCGCGCCGGCATTTCCTGGCGAGAGCGGCGGTAGATAATCATAGCCCGCTCGGCTCCTAGCCTCTTGGCGGTACGGACCGAATCCATGGCCACATTCCCTCCACCGATGACAGCCACTCTTTTCCCGATAATGACTGGAGTGTCATATTCCGGGAATTCATAAGCCCGCATGAGATTCACCCTCGTCAGATACTCATTCGCTGAATAGACTCCCACCAGATTCTCGCCAGGAATTCTCATGAAATTGGGTAATCCTGCTCCCGTGCCAACAAAAAAAGCCTGATAGCCGTCTTTCTTCAGATCTTGGAGCGTGGCTGTTTTACCCACCACAAAATTTGTCCTCAGCTGGACGCCAAGCTTTAAGAGGTAATCCACTTCAGCTTTGAGAATGCTCTTGGGCAGCCTGAATTCTGGTATCCCATAGACCAAAACGCCGCCCGCTATATGGAGGGCTTCAAAAATTGTAACCTGATGTCCTTTTCTGGCCAACAGGCCAGCCACTGTCAGCCCGGCTGGACCAGCCCCGATGACAGCCACCCTTTTTCCTGTTGACGAAGTGATTTCTGGTATAAAAACCTGACCGTCAAGCCTTTCATGATCGGATATGAACCTCTCCAAATTCCCGATGGCTACAGGGACTCCAGTCGCTTTCTTTAGATTGCAAACTTCCTCGCACTGGATTTCTTGGGGACAGACTCGGCCGCAGATAGCAGGCAGGCTGTTTGTCTCTTTAATCTTTCGGATGCTCGCTCCAAGGTCTCTCTTTTCGATAAACTTGATGAAACTCGGGATGTCAATGCTCACCGGACAGCCCATCACGCAGCCCGGGTTCACGCAGTCCAGACATCTCTGAGCTTCGAGCACTGCGGCTTTTACTTCCAGGCCTAAGTTGACTTCTCTGAAATCTTTATTTCTTTCTTCAGGCTTTCGTTCCGGCATTTTTTGGCGGGGAATCTTCATCCTTTCTTTCATGGGGATAGCCTGGCGCAACTCCTGCCTCCATTCTTTGTTGAACTCAGCCTTCAGTCTATCTCTGAGTTCAGCCGGCATTTCTTTTTTATCAGTCATCTCTTACTCTTGCTCCGTGTCCCTCAATCACGGGAAATTCCTCCTTTCCCATTCACAGAGAGACTCAATTTCATCCTCAAAATAGGATTTTCTTCGGGCGAAAAGCTCTTGCCAGTCCACCGCGTGGCCATCAAAATCGGGCCCATCCACGCAAGCAAATTTTGTCTTGCCTTCTACGGTCACCCGGCAGGCCCCGCACATCCCAGTACCATCGACCATGATTGGGTTCAAGCTTACAACCGTTTTTAAGCCAAAGGCTCTGGTCGCTTCAGAGCAAGAATACATCAGATAAGTACAACCGATGGTTACGACACGGTCAATTGACTTTTCCTCCTTGAGAACAGATTCGATTTTCTTGGAGATATAATCTTTCGAGTCATAAGCATGATCTCTGGCTGAAATAAAAAATTTGTCACTCAGGCTTCTGAGCTTCTCCTCCCAGTAGAGGAGATAGCTGGCTTTGACATCGACCAGGGTGAGAATCCGGTTCCCGCTTTGCTTAAGTGCCCGAGCAATGGGATAAATGGCGGCGATCCCGAAGCAGCCTCCTGCACAGAGCACTGTCCCGTATTTTTTTATCTCAGAGGGCTTGCCCAAGGGCCCCACAACCACAGGAATCTCATCTCCTTTTTTGAGCAGAGAAAGCTTATGGGTGGAAGTCCCTACGAGCATAAAAACTACAGTGATCGAACCTTGCTTAATGTCCCAGTCGGCAATTGTCAGAGGAATTCTTTCTCCCCTCTCATCAGGCATGATGATGACGAACTGGCCTGGCCGGCACTTCCGGGCAATTTCTGCCGCATGAATCTCAAGAAGATGGATGTTGGGAACTAAGCGGACTCTTTGCAAAACCTTAGCCACTATTTCCCTCTCCCAATTTTAGTTATTCTTGCAGGCACAGCGCCCAAAGAGGATGACAGCGAAGAATCAACAAAAATGCCAACCGGATTAAAATCTTGGTCTCCATTCCAGAAATAACAGGCTTCCACTGTCCCTTTCGGGACAGAGTCCGCGAGTGAGGCAATCCCCATCATTTTTCCTGAAGGAGATTCAACCTCTATCAAATCTGCTTCACTCACATTTAAACTTTTAGCGTCCTCAGGATTAATCTTAATGGCCCTGGAATTCCTGATTTTGCTCAATCCCTTAATCTCTTGAGTCAAATCAAGGCTCTTGTAATAATCGGTGCTGTAATTGGCAATCATCAGAAATGGATAGTCCAGATGAGCTTGAAGATGGCTCTGATCATATTCAAGAGGCAAGAATTTCTTCGTTTCCTCTTTTCTTTCCTGAATAAAAATTGCTCTTCCTTTATTAAAATTGTTTTTGCCAATTTCCCTAAAACCTGGGATGGCCTTCTGAATTTCTTTCTGGACTTCAGAAGAACTAGAATGAGAAAAACCTTTGAAGCCCATTCTTTGGGCAAGCTGAGAAACAATCCACCAGTCTGGCTTTGCCTCCTCCAAAGGCTCGAGGATTTTATGAATAATTTGGGCTCTTCCTTCGCAATTGACGAAAACTCCTTCGGTTTCTGCAAAAGTTGTCGAAGGCAATACGACATCCGCTCTTTGGACATTCTCGCTGGCGAAGCTATCCTGAACGATGAGCAGCTCAATTCGCGTTCTTCCTAAAGGAGGCAAGAGCCCATTTGAATACACGGCTTTGACCTTCCCTGACTGCACAGCCTGAAAGACCTGGTTGAAAGCTAAACCTCGCTCCTCAGAATTCGACCAAATTTCAAGCAGCCCTCTCTCATTATTTTCCTGAGTGAGCGGTAAAAGTTGCGCTTGGGCCAAAATGCCCAAATTCCAGAGCGCTGCCAGATTTTCTTTTCCCCAGGGATAATAATTCAGCGCAGGGCCAAAAAGAATCACGGCCGGTTTTTTCTCGAGGAGAACCCCAGCTATCTTCATTAAATCTTCTTCTTTGACGCCAGTCTTCTCCAAGGCCTGGGAAAGCATAAGATTTTCAAGAGAATTTTTGAAAGCCCTAAAGCCATCCACTTTTAAGAGAGAGTCATCCTCTGCATTCTCCAGAAGAACCTTGGAGAGATAACCCAATAAAAGAGCTTCGCTCCCAGGCATGGTCTGGATAAAAAAGGAAGAAAAACGCTCCAAGGCAACTTTTCTGGGATAAGCCGTCACAAGGCTGGCACCCCTCTTGATGGATTTAAAGATTTCGAGCCAAAGGATGGGATGGGAAACAGCGATGTCTGTGCCGATTACAAAAATGGATTTTGCTTTCGAGATATCCTCAATTTTGAAATTGAACTCCGGCCCTAAACCATTCTCCTTGGCCATTTTCCAATAATTCACCAAAGGAGAAAACGGCGAAAAACTTGCAACATTTTTTGTTTTTAAGCCCTGGCGGGCAAATTTAAATAGAACATAATTGTCTTCAACCGAAGCTTGAGGGGAGAAAACAAAAGCGATTTCTTCAGGGGAGTATTTTTTTAACCTCGGGGCGATAAAATCGAGAGCTTCTCCCCAGCTCACAGCCTCAAGTTCCCCATTTCGCCTGATCAAAGGCTGTTTAATTCGGCGAGAACTCGAGACCAAATCTCTGATTGCAAACCGGCCTTTGATACAAGCCTGCCCCTGGTTCACTCCACCATCTTCAGAGGGTAAAGAGCAAAGAATCTTGCCCGCTCTGAGCTCAACCTTAAGCTCGCATCCCAGACTGCAAAGCGGGCAGACGGTGATTGCGGTTCTATCGGGCAGAATCTGCGGTCGTATGGCCCGCTCAACCAAAGCTCCAGTGGGGCAGACATCCACACAGGCTCCACAGAATTGGCAGCCCGATTCAAGCAGAGTCCTGTCGAGCGCCGTGCCCACGACAGTTCTGGGCCCCCTGAAGATGAAGCTAAGAACAGAGGCTCCTCTCAATTCATGGCAGATTCGAACACATCTCCCGCAAAGGATGCACAAGTTATAATTGCGGTCAAAGAAAGGGTCGTCCTTGCGGACATCTAAATTCCGGTAGAGAGAGGGAAAATGGATTTTATCAATTTTTAAGGCTTCCGCCACTTCTTGAAGCTGGCAGCGGCTGTTTTCTGGACAGAGCACACAGCCAGTGACTTCTCCCACTTTTCGAATCGTGGATTTGTACTCCTCGCATTTGTCTTTTTCGGTGCAGATGACACAGGCATTTGGATGTTCAGAAAGAATAAGCTCTAGGATGGTCCTTCTCATCGTCTGAAGCTGGGGCGTCTGGGTCGCAACTTCCATTCCCTCTTCAACAATCGTATGGCAGGAAGGAGAAAAACCTCTTCTCCCTTTGATTTCAACGAGGCAAAGCCGACAACCCGTGAAAGGAGCCAGGCGCGGGTGATCACACAAAGAGGGGATATAGATGCCGTTCGCCCGAGCTACTTCTAAGATGGTTTTCTTGTCTTTGACTTCAATCTCCCGGCCATCGATGAGAAATTTCATTTTCGAGCTCTCTCTGGTTTGATTTTTTTGAAGAGACCGCTTCTTTTCTTGCCAGTGAACTTGGACACGGCTCTGACCTTGGGAGGACAGACTTCAAAGCAGGCTCCGCACTTGAGACACTTCTGCTGGTCAATCACGTGCGCTTTTTTTCGCTCTCCGCTGATGGCTTCGACAGGGCACTCTTTGAGGCACAAGAGGCATCCCACGCACTTTTCGGGCTCGATATAGTAGGCAATCAAATCTTTGCAGACCAAAGCAGGGCAGTTCTTTTCTCGGATATGAGCTTCGTATTCATCCCGGAAATAGCGGATAGTGGTGAGCACTGGATTAGGAGCTGTCTGACCCAATCCACAGAGTGAACAAACCTTGACTGTCTGAGCCAATTCCTCCAACTTTTCAATATCCCCTTCTTCTCCCTGACCTTGAGTGATACGAGTTAGAATCTCCGCCATCTGTCTGGTCCCCACCCGGCAGGGAACACATTTCCCGCAGGACTCCTCCTGGGTAAATTTCAGAAAATAGCGCGCCACATCCACCATGCAGGTCTCTTCATCCATGACAATCATTCCTCCCGACCCCATGATCGAACCCGCTTTAGTAAGAGTGTCATAGTCAATAGCTAAATCTAACATTTCGGATGGGAGGCATCCTCCAGAAGGCCCTCCAGTTTGGACGGCTTTGAATTTTTTGTTATTTTTTATTCCGCCACCAATGTCATAGATGATCTCGCGGAGCGTGATCCCCATCGGGACTTCGACTAAACCGGTATTATTGATCTTTCCCACCAAAGAAAATATTTTAGTCCCTTTGCTCTTTTCTGTGCCGAAGCTTGAATACCAGGCCGCTCCCCTGTTGATGATCAGGGGGACATTGGCCCAGGTTTCTACGTTGTTGATATTGGTCGGCCTGCCCCACAACCCTTCCTGAGCAGGAAAAGGCGGACGCTGCCTCGGGAAGGCGCGTCGCCCTTCGATGGAGGCCATCAACGCGGTTTCTTCGCCAGAGACAAAGGCACCTGCCCCTTCGACGATGTGAATGTCAAAATGGAACTCAGAACCGAGGATCGACTTTCCCAATAGTCCGCAATTCCTGGCCTGCTCGAGCGCTAGAGTTACGTGTTTCACGGCCAGGGGATACTCCATCCGAACATAGATGAAACCTTCTGATGCGCCGATAGCATAGGCGCCGATAATCATCCCCTCAATGACACTGTGGGGATTCCCTTCAAGCAGACTTCGATCCATATAAGCCCCAGGGTCGCCTTCATCCGCATTGCAGATGATGTATTTTTGGCCGGAGTTAGTCTTATGGCAAATCTCCCATTTCTTCCCGGTGAGAAAACCCGCTCCTCCCCTTCCCCGCAATCCAGAGGCACCGATTTCAGAGATGACCTCACTCGAAGTCATGTCAAAAAGGACCTTGGCGAGGGCTTGATAACCATCTAAAGCTATGTAATCTTCGATTTTTGTCGGGTTCACGCGAAAATTGTTTTCAGTGAGCAGCCGCATCTGCTTTTGGTAAAAAGGAATCTCTTTTTGATGATGAAACCGGTGTCCTGTCTTGGGGTCCTGATAAACCAAAGAGGGAATGATTTTGTCCCCAAGAACGGTCTCTTCAATGACCTTGGGAATATCCTTTGTTTCGAGCTTTTTATAAAAAACTCCTTCGGGATAGATGATGAGATTCGGCTCCATCTCGCAGAATCCGTGGCAGCCAGTAACTTCCATTCCGACCGTGCCTTGGAGGCCCCTCTTTTCCAGTTCTTGATTTAAAGTTTGGATAATCTGCAGTGAGCCGCTGGCTTGCCCGCAGGTTCCTGAGGAAACAACGATTATTTTTTGATAGGAAGGCCGCTTGGCCAGAATTCTCTTTTTCCATTCGGTCAAATACGAAGGATGGGTTAACTTTTTCATGATCAGCTATTGAGAAGTCTGGCACTCTTGGAGAATTTCGTCTATTTTCTTGAGCGTGACGTGAGAATGATAATTCCCATTAACCACGACCACCGGGCCGATAGCGCAGCAACCAAGACAGTTGACCGTCTCCAGCGAAAATTTTCTGTCGGCGGTTGTTTGGCCAACTTTGACGTTGAGCTTCCGTTCCAGCTCCTCTGCAATCTGAACCCCTCCGCGGACATGGCACGCGGTTCCCAAGCAAACCGTGACTAAGTTTTTTCCGCGGGGTTCAAGGCTAAAAGCCCTGTAAAAAGTCAGAACACCAAAAATTTCGCTTTCTGTGATCTTAAGATATGCGGAAATCCAGGAAATGGCTTCAGCGGGAATATAACCATAATAAGCTTGGACTTTGTGAAGGATGGGGATGAGTTCTTTCTGAGCAGGTAAGAATTCGCGGATTATATTTTCCATCGGGATGATGCAGGGAAGTCCCTGTGCTCCTCATGAACAAAATATCTCTTTATACTCCAGGCCAAACCGCTCGGCAATGTTCTTTTTTGTAACTTTTCCCTGATAGATATAAACTCCCTGGCACAAAGCCTGGTCCTCTTTAAGGGCTGGCTCGATGCCAATCTCGCCGATTTTCAGGAGATAGGGAGCGACCAGATTAGACAAGACTTTGGTCGAAGTTCTGCTCACCGCTGAAGTGATATTGGGAACACAGTAGTGAATGATTCCCTCGTCAATATAAGTGGGATGCTCGAGAGTTGTCGGACGGCTGGTTTCAATGCATCCGCCTTGGTCAATCGAGAGGTCGATCACCACAGAGCCCTTCTTCATGGTTTTGATCATCTCTCTGGTGATCACAATCGGAGCTCTCTCGCCCGGATGAAGCACAGCTCCAATTAAGATGTCAGCAATCTTGGTCATGCGCCCCAAGTTGTATTTGCTCCCGATGAGCGTGATGATTTTCCCTCCGGTCATCTCTTCCAGCTCCCTCAGCCTTTCCATGTTGCGTCCGAGAACGATCGTATGAGCTCCTGCTCCCAGCATAGCTTTGGCTGCACTTCGGGCCAAGACGCTGCTTCCGATGATGACGGCGGTGGCTGGCGGAACGCTCACAACTCCTCCGATGATCATGCCCCGCCCGCCCTGATTCGTCTGAAGATACTGGCCTGCAATCACATAGCACATTTGTCCAGCCACTTCGCCCAAGCTTTCATAGAAAGGAAGAAGGCCATCTTCATTCTGAATGATTTCGTATCCGATCATGATCACATTCTTTTGAAGCAACTCTTCCACCATGGCCTTCTTGGAGATGGCCAAGTGATGAAAGCCCAATAAAACCTGGTCTTTCTTGACCAATTTGGATTCTTCTTGACTGAGGGGTGAAATATTGATAACGATGTCCGAACGGCCAAAGACTTCTTCCTTAGTAAAAACGATTTTTGCCCCCTGGGATGAATAATCTTCGTTGGTGTAGCCCGATTTTAATCCCGCTCCGGCTTGAACATAAACCGTATGCCCTTGGTCCACTAAGAAAGAAATGCTCGACGGTGTGAGCCCGACTCTGTTTTCAATTTTATAGCTTTCATTTAAAACACCAACATTCATAACTTCCTCCTTTTAAAAAGAGAATAATCATAGCAAATATATTTTTTGGGAGCAATAGCATCTTTTTTCCCGTGGTGATTATCAAGTTTGAAAGAATGGGTTTTGGCCAGGCGCGGCCCCGTCCGTCCTCGCTCCCACTAACAAAGTCTATCTCGTCTCTCTCGCCGCCTATTCTTTCTTTAGTGTACTCACCTATCGCGGGGAAGAAGATGCATATAAGTCTTTCATTGACTCTTATAGATAATTTTCCCTCCGAGAATCGTCATCTTGACTTTTGTCTCAAGAATTTTCTCCACGGAAATCTTAAACAGATTCTGGTCCAGCACCACCAGGTCCGCCAGCTTCCCTTCTTCAATTGAGCCTTTTTTCTTTTCTGAAAATTCCGTATATGCACCATTTATGGTGTAGCCTTTGACCGCTTCTTCAAGCGAAATCTTTTGTTCTGGAATCCAGCCGTCAGGATTTTTGCCGTCAATTGTCCGGCGTGTCACAGCGGCATAAATTCCAGTCAGAGGACTGAGAGGAGCTACTGTCCAATCTGACCCAAACGCCAGGATAGCTCCTTTGTCCAGAAGAGATTTAAACGCATAAGTCGTCTGGCATCGCTTTTTCCCGATCTTTTTCTCTGCCCAGCGGCCATCATCAATGGCATGATAAGGCTGGACTGAAGCAATTATCTGAAGTCTTCCCATTCGCTCAATCTCTTCGGGCCGCAAGTGTTGGGCATGTTCAATCCGCCAGCGCCGGTCACGCTCGCCGTTTTGAGCTCTGGCCTTTTCAAAAATGTTGAGGATGAGATAATTGGCTTTATCCCCTATCGCATGGATTGCCACTTGAAGCCCAGCTTGATCAGCTTGCATCACTCTTTTTTCCATGATCCCCTCAGGAAACATCTGGGAATGAAGGATGCCGCAGGTCTCAGGATTGTCTGCGTAAGGCTCAAAAAAATAGGCAGTCGCTGAGCCCAGAGATCCATCCGCAAAACCTTTTAACCCACCGATTTGAAGAGAATTATTGCCGAACGGAGTTCTCAGTTTTAGCCTGGCATAAAGGTCAACTTCTGTAATGGGAATATAGACATAAAGACGGGCTGTCAATTTTTCCTCGCTGAGAAGCTCTTGATAGACCTCGAAGCTCGAAGCATCAGCCATATCATGGATCGATGTCACGCCCAGCTCTCGAGCCAGCTTGAGGGCCGCCTCGGCGGCTTTCAACTTTTCCTTCAACGAGGACTCAGGAATGTGGCTCATCACCAAGTCCATGGCGGCATCTTTTAAGATTCCGGTCGGCTCACCCGTTGTCGGATCTTTAGGAATTTCTCCTCCGGCGGGCACCGGGGTGTCTTTAGTAACACCGCCCATCTTCAGGGCCAGGCTATTGGCCAGAACCATGTGCCCATCAGAGCGGTTCACACAGACCGGATTGTTGGGCGTTACTCTGTCAATCCACTCTTTAGTTGGCAATTCAGGTGGCGAAAATTGCTCATGATCCCAATCGCCGTTGAGAATCCATTCTCCTTTGTCCAACTCTTTGGCCTTGGCTTCTACTCTCGAAACAAATTCTTGGCGGCTCGTCGCGCCCCTCAACTGGATGCTGGAAAGAGAAAAGCCGCCTGAAAGGAAATGAGTATGGGAGTCGATGAAACCGGGTAGCACAAAAGAGCCTTTCAATTCAATGACCTGAGTCCCCGGTCCTATCAAGTTTTCTATCTCTTGCGAACTGCCAACCTTTAATATTCTTTCATCTTTCACAGCGACAGCCTCGGCCCAAGGCTGACGGGGATTCACAGTCCAGAAGACGCCGTTCCGAAGGACCAAATCAGCCATGTTTCCTCCTGATAATAAAATTATGGTTCCTGCAACTGAAAAAAATAAACAAAGAATGATAACTTTTTTACCGATCAAGAAAGCCTCCTTACAGGTTGATGAGGGCTAGCTCTCATAATCCGACCTTCTCAAGGTTTCTGGGTATGATGAGCCGACCTGTGTAGTGCGCGCTGATTTCAGCTTCAATCTCTGATAAATCAAAGTCCACCTCCCCAAAGAAATGGCAAGGAACAAGACATCTTACTCCTGCTTGCTGGCTGAAGCGCCCCGGGTCTAACGAATGGGTGGGCAGAGGATAGAGAGAAGGAAGGAAGCCCATAGATGTGATCGGGATGATGGAGTTTTTTAATTTTGGGGATCACGCTCCCCGGGCAGTCGACAAGGATCAGCTCTTGCTCGAACAGGATTAGAAAAGAAGTATTATCGCGGCCCTCGGTGGCCACGGAACCGCCTGTTCCCAAAAATTTTAGTTCGACCATTTGGTGAAGCTTAAAGCTCTATATAAAAGAAAATTCAACGAAAATCAATATTATAACTGGTTCTTTTCCATTTTGTTTGGGCTGCACCGAAGAGATCAGGAAACGGCCGTAGCGACCATTGAAGGTTTAGCCTTCTCGAACCGTCCTTCGAGGGAACCTCTTGGCGCCGAGGCTGTCTGAGCCTAAGCTGATCAAAGGGAGATGCCAACAGGAGGCGATTAGCGCCGTTGCTGCGCCAGTGATCGGGCACGCGAGTTCCGCAGGCGCCGAGAAGGGCGGTGAGGGAACGGCGTGAAAAACCTGAACGGGAGCGAGACCGTTGCCTGATCTCGTCTATCTCCTTACCCGCATAAAATGGAAGAGAATCTTATAACTTTATTCTCCTTTCCTCCAAGGCAAATTCCCAGTGAGCTGTGAGCCAAGGGCCGCCAGTAGGCTTGCATGATGATTGAATAGGGGCTTTGAAAAGGGCTTGACTCCCCGCTCTGATCGGCGCCGCAACCTTTTTCAAAGCCCCTTTATCACAGCCAAAAAATTTGCCTGTCCCCTTTTTGGGATGATATGAATAGTCGGATGAGCCCGACCGCTACAATATAGCAAAGAAGAGATGATTTCAAAATCTATTTGACAGACTCTGTCAACTTTGGTTAAAAAAGTGATATAAAAAAAATTGGATAGAAACAGACAGGATGCTGAAAAGTTATTGGTGTCTCAGGAAAAGTCTTAAGGAGGAAACATGATCAATGCCACGCAAATCAGAAAGGGCATGATTATAAAGATGGAAGGAAATCTCTACAAAGTCCTGGAATTTACCCTCATCACACCCGGCCGGTGGAAGGCTATGGTTCAGACCAAGCTTCGCAACCTCAAGGATGGAACGCTCCTGGACTACAGGTTTCGTTCAGAGGATCGGGTAGAGCAGGCTTTCCTTGATGAAATTGAATTTGAATTCCTCTATCAAGCTGGAGACGAGTATGTCTTCATGAACCTCGAAAATTATGAGCAGATCAAGCTTCCTCTGGAAGTCATTGGGGATGGGGTTCGCTATCTAGTCCCCAATGTGGTTTTCAAAATCGAAATGCATGAAGGGAAGCCGGTGGGAATCGAGCCGCCCGTCACGGTGGATTTAACCGTGGTGAAGACCGAACCTTACATGAAGGGAGCCACCCAATCGGCCTCAAGCAAGCCCGCCACCCTGGAAACTGGGCTCATCGTCACTGTCCCCCAGTTCATCAAAGAAGGCGATGTCGTCCGGATTGACACGCGGGAAGACAAATATTTAGAAAGAGCTAAAAGCAAATAAAAAAGGAGAGCTATAAAATTCAGAAAGCCTGCATGTAAACGCCGATATTGTGATGGCTATCCATCACCTTGATTGTGATCAGATTATCTGAATTCGGGACCAGCGCAATCCCCAGTTTAAAATTTTCCAGCTTGGAATCACAGATTCCATCCATCGGAAATACAACCCGCCAGTCATTCGGCCTGATGAGATATTTCACTTCTTCGATATAAGAAAAAGCATCTTCGGCCTCGAAAGTCACTTCCAGTGTGTTCTTGTCTTTTGTCGCCAGAAAATTCTTGATAACAGGAAGTGAGTTGTCGATCAGGAGAGGCTGGCTGATTTTTTCGGCTCGAAGCTCCGTCCCTTGCGGATTAGAAGGGGCATCCGAGGCTGTGAGCTTTACAAAATAAATTCCATCCGGATAGGCAAGCGTATCAAAAGTAAATATATTTTCAGCCCAATTCTCTTTTAAAGGCCGCCATTTCGTTTCCCCTTCTTTCCGAATCGAGAGGGAATAGGCTAAAATGTCTCCATTTTCATCCTCGGCATCCCAGGTTAAGGCCTGGAATCCCTTTCTCTCGACTTTCTTGGCAATCATCACGCTCTTGGTCTCATCTTTTTTAGGAGGCAGGACCCCGGCCGAACTATCCTGAATTCCCCATATGACCTCGTCTTGTTCCGGGGGCTTGAGAAAAACTTCGTTGGGTGCCAGTAATTCTAGTTTACTGATTTCAGGAGCTAGGTTGGATTGAAGATAAAAGAGGATCACCTTTTGAAAAGAAGGTGAAATTCTCCCGGTTTGGCTTTTGAACAGGATTTTAAACTGAAGAAAGCGAGCTTTGGGGCTTAAAACCTGCTCCTCTATTTTTTGATAGGGAGGGGACCAATCATTCCAGGTCGCATCGGGTTCACTGGTATTCCCGCTTCTTGTCTGGAGTTGAACGGTCGTGCCAGCAGGCACCTCTGCTTTCCACTCCATTTTGCCCCAGGATGAAATCGTTTTCGAATCGAGAACTGAGCTCAAGTATTCACCGCTCGTCCTCAGCTCAGGATAAAAAACACTCAAACGCGAAGGATTGTTGGACATCGCGTAAATCTTAGACTCAAAGGCCAGGAGAGAATAAACCTGCTCGGAATTTTCTTGAAGAAGAAGCGAGATTTTCTCATCATTGTCAATCGTGTAGATTCTGCCCTTGTTCCCTGTGCCGAAAAGAATCTTCTTCTCCCCTTCGTTCCAAAGAATAGAGTAGATAAGCTCTTCACTTGAATTCCAGAGACATTTGGCTAATCCGTCAGGGTTGATCTTGTAGAGAGCGCTGGCATTCTTAGAAGTTGAAGGAAGAATCCCTGAAACATCGGAAGGAGACGGAGTGACCGTCAAGGTCACTTCTGTTTCGGACTTCAAAGGAGGTGCCGGCGTTTCTTCTTTTTTCGCTTTGGTTAAGGTTCCGGCAGCGGCGGCAAAGATATTTCCCTCCTGATCGAGAGCCAGGCTTTTGATTTCTTCATAAGGAGATTCAAAAAGAACAGAGGCTTTACCTGCAGAAATGCGGTAAACAATCCCATTCCCGCCGCTCCCTGCAATCAGACTTCCGCTTTTATCCGCCTGGAGGCAGAGGATATGATTTTCCTCTGCTTTGAGCGCCAGCGTTCCTTCTCCTTCCTGATTGATCTCGTAAATGCCGCCGTTCTCGCCCACAGCCGCCATCAATGTTCCTTTTTCTGTAAACACCAAATCCCAGATATATTTTTCAGCGGGATTAAAAAATTCTTCTCCCTTGCCTTTCTCGGTGATCTTATAAATTTTGCCGTTGGGGGATGTCCCGGCATAAAGATTTCCTTTTCTATCCAGGGCGAGGCAAGAGACATCCATCTCTGAAGTCTGAAAATAGATCTCAGCTTTCCCCTCCTTCGTGATTCTGTAAACCTTTCCACCATGACCCGTTCCCAAGTAACTGATGCCGTCTGATGTCAGCAAAAAAGATAAATAGAAATCCTCGGAAGGGCCTTCTATTTTGTCTTCTTCAGGAGAAAGAGAAAGAATTCCATCATAAGAAACCGAGATTCCATCAAACTTCCCCTTCAAAAAATCGTCTTTGTTCTGTAATTCCCATTTTTGAGGGACGACTCCTTGGAGAGACAACACGAAAAAGGCAGTTCCCAACAAAATGGCTAGCGATACTTTTTTCATTCCCTTAGCACTCCTTATTTCCTATTTTGACTGTCCACTGTTCACTGCTTATTTTCCTATTTTCTGATTTTGATGGGAATCAAGGCCATTCCCTTGAAAACATAGGGAACAGGCATTTGATACTCACTCAGGGTGGATTTATTGAGTTCTGTGGGGGCCGAGGCCGCGGCTCGTGGAGAGGAAAACATGGATTTCATCGTCTGGGGCAGATTGGGCATCTCCTCGCCCTTCAGAAAAAGGCCCGGCTTAGAGGCAATGATTTTAAAATAGATGCGGTTATTCTTTCTGAGGTTGTTGAGAAGCCGAATCAACTGGTTGAAGCTTCGGGGAATAAAATCTTGAGTTTTGTACTGGCTCATTTCGACTTGATGCATCGAGGCCGCATCGCCGATAATGAGGTGGAATTCAGAACCTGAAGGAAGATTCGGGGCAGAAACCTCAACTTCCTGGAGGAAACTCTCCTCTTTGAGGCTGCGCAGATAAATTTTGATTGCGATTTTCTCCCCGGGAGAAGCTTCGTACTTATCGAGCCAAACTCGCTCGAGATAACAAAACCTAGCCTGTTCTGTGGGCCGGATGTTGAGGTCGATGCGGTGAATGCCCAAGTCTTTGAATTCATTGTTGGTTAACAAATAGACAACGGCGGCGACAAGGCCTGAAAGGTTGGTCGTAGAATTATCTAGATTCCCAGAATAAAAGTCTTCCAGATGAACGCTCATTCCATTATCAAGATAGACGTCTCCTTCAAGCTCTAGAGTCAAATCTCCATAGGCCCGTTCCTCGCTCAAGAGAAGCGATGCAACAGAGAGATTCACCAGAAAAGGGCTCAAAATTTTATCATTGACAATTTTTAACTTGAACTCCTTTGTCTCCTGATTTGGCCCTGTCCTCTTGATATTGAGAGGAATAAGCTTGGGCATTTTCCCGATTTCGCCCAAAGCCCCGGAAGTCCGGTCCTGCGAAAATTTCCCAACCAGAATGTCGGAGGTTGTCAATTTAAAAGAACTCTCGAGGCTGGGAACAACGGTGATGACCTTGATTTTAGTCATGGCATAATCCACGGCACCCAAATTGTAAAGAGGATGACCAAAAGCCAACACTTTATTGCCGTCCACATAGGTCACGGTTCCTACCGCAGATAAGTCCAAATCCCCACCTACAAGTTGAATCCCAATCGGGTCCCCTTCACGGAGAGCCAGGTCGGGAGGTATCAGATTTTCTCGAGATTGAGCCGAAGTTCCTGACATTACAGGCATAAAGCCCAGCTCGGAGAAAAATGGCTTTGCCTTTTCAAAAATCTTGGAAGAAATACCGCTAAACACAAGCGGAATCCGGAGAGGAACAAATGTTTGTCCGTCCGCAAGAAAAGCAGTCTTGGAGGAAAAAACATTTTTATGAATTTCGAAGAGTTCCTCTAATGTCAGACAATTCTTGATAGGAATGGGAAGGGAATAAGAGGATTTGGGCGCTTGCTCGCTTTCGCTTAGAGCGAGCATCTCTCCGATGGGAGTAATTCCTGCAATCGCTTCCTTGGAATAAGGAAAGCTGTAGGCCACGGCTCCGATGAGTTTGCCATCGATGTAGACCGGGCTGCCACTCATGCCTTGAACGACACCCGCCTCGTCGACAACCTTCCCCTTGAGCTTAGCCAGGATTATATTCTTCTTAGGCTGGAAATTGTACATCACACCCAAAATTTCAGCATCGGATTCCTCGATTTTATTCTCTTCAAAAACTGTCTTCACTTTGCCTTTCATTCCCGCCTTAACCTGGTCCAGAGGCATGGTGATCGTCGTGCTTTCGGCCCTCCAGACGCCTAAACAAAAGAGGAACACCATCGAAATAATTTGAATAGGCTTTTTTCTCATGGATGTTTGTTTGCTTTCATCAGATAGAATCTTGCGAATCGTTTTATCTTCTCTCACCGCCTATGGGATCAAACCCAGCCTTTGTCCACACTTCTTGAAGCTCGCCAGGACCTTGTCCAACTCTTCATCGGTGTGAGTCGCAGAATAGCTTGTCCGGATGAGAGCTTGGCCTTTGGGAACTGCGGGATAGATTATAGGATTTGTAAAAATGCCTTCCTCCCGCAGCATTTTCCAGAGCATAAAAGCCTGATCGTCGTCCTTGATCATGAGCGGAATAATCGGAGTTTGAGTTTGTCCTGTATCATAGCCCATGGCCTGGAAACCGGATTTCATTTTATGGGTGATCGCCCACAATCTTTCCCGTCTTTCTGGCTCGCTCTCAATAATATCCAGAGTCGCAAGCACTGTAGCCACAGAAGCCGGGGTAATGCTGGCGCTGAAAATGAGGGAACGGGCAAAGTGTTTGATGTAGGAGATCACTTTCTTATCTCCGGCCACAAACCCTCCAAGAGAAGCAAAGGATTTGCTGAATGTTCCCATGACCAAATCAATGTCATCCTCAACGCCGAAGTGCTCGGGAGTCCCACGCCCATTCTTCCCCATAACTCCAATTCCGTGCGCTTCATCCACCATGATTTTGGCATTGTATTTCTTTGCCAGTCTTACAATTTCCGATAAATTGGCAAGGTCGCCCTCCATGCTGAAGACCCCATCCACGACGATCAACTTCCCTTCATCGTCAGAGATTGTGGTCAGCACTCGCTCCAAATCAGCCATGTCATTGTGCTTAAATTTATACACGGTGGCAAAGGAGAGGCGACAGGCATCGATGATACTGGCATGAACCATCCGGTCGGCGATGATCGAATCGCCTTTGCCGGCGATGGTGGAGATGATTCCCAGGTTTGTCTGAAAACCCGTGCTGAAAGTGAGGGCTGCCTCTCTTTTCATGAATTTTGCCAGCCGCTCTTCGAGCTCCTCATGGAGGTCGAGGGTACCGTTCAGGAACCGGGAGCCGCACGTTGCCACTCCGTACTTGTCTATGGCTAGTTGGGCTGCCTTCTTCACCCGGGGATGGTCGAGCAATCCAAGGTAGTTATTGGACCCGACCATGATCATTTCTCTCCCGCGGACTTTAACCTTGTTTCCTAAGACTTCTTGAATGGGCGTGAAGAAAGGATACATATCAGCAGCCATGACTTCTTCAGCCCGGGTAAAGTTGTAACATTTCTCGAACAAATCCATGCTCTCGTTCTCCTTTATTCCTTGCCTCAAAATCTCAAGCTAAAAGGGTTTGACCACCTAAGCTAAATTTCATACAATCTCACCGATGAAGGCATTTGTCACCGGCGGGACCGGCTTTATCGGAAGCCATCTTATCGAATTCTTATTAAAACAGAAAGAGACTGAAATCTTTGCCCTCGTCCGAAACATCAACAAACAAAAATGGCTCAATGGCTTACCTCTTCATTTTCTCCAAGGAGATCTTTTTTCTATTCCTCCTCTTCCCCGCGATCTTGACGTTGTTTTTCATCTCGCAGGTCTCACGAAATCTTCCAAATCGGTTGACTATTATACTGTAAACCAAAAGGGAACTACAAGTCTTTTCGAGAGCCTTACCGACCAGAAAATTCGTCCCAAGATCATTTACCTCAGCAGCTTGGCCGCAGCCGGGCCGAGTGTGGGAAGGATAGCGGTTCGAGAAGATGATAGCCCTCATCCTCTGACTGTTTATGGAAAAAGTAAACTGGCGGGGGAGGAAGAGGCGCTGAAATTCAAAGGCCAGTTCCCCCTTGTTATCCTGAGAGCCGCGGCTATCTATGGCCCTCGGGATACAGATTTCCTTCAGTATTTTAAATTTATAAAAAAGGGAATTCTCGGCAGCTATACCTCTAAACCAAAATGGGTGAGCCTGTGCTATGTGAAGGACCTGGTCCAAGCACTTCATCTGAGCGCCCTAAGAAATCTTGAAAGCGGCGAAATATTTAATATCGCTGATAAGACTCCTTATTCCTGGGAAGAATTAGGTCGAGCTGCCGGACGTGCGTTAAGAAAAAAGTTAAAAAAAGTCATAATCCCAGTCCCTCTTTTTTATTTAGGTGCCCTCTTTTCGGAAATAGCAGGAAAGGTCTCAAAAAAGCCAAACATCTTCAATCGAGACAAATACAGAGACATGAGACAAGAAGGTTGGATGGCAGATGTTCAAAAGGCCAAAGAAAAGCTCTCTTTCGAAACCCAGTATTCTTTAGAAGAAGCCATCCAGGAAACGATAGACTGGTATTTGAAGAACAATTGGCTTTAAGAAAGACTGGGCAATTTTCTCTTCACCGAAAGCCGGGTAAAAAAGGTCACAGAAAATTTGGCAGTATTCTTAAGACACCAGCCCTCTTTTTGGGAAGAGGCAAAGTACTTGACTTTTCCCTCGAGGATATGGCTGCCCCGTTTGGCTTCTAAGCTGACTGTAAATGGTATCTCGATCGGCTTTTTAAGGTTTAAGGATTCTCCTGTCTTATCCTCGAAGGTTTCTATTCCTAAATCCGAGGCGGTAAAAAAGTTTTTGGGAAAGACAAGCTCATTCGTCGGAATAAACTCGATGATGAACGAGGGGTGAGGGCTAATAAAAACTGCCTCTTTAACGCTGATTTTAAGAACAACCTTCCCCTCTTCGCCTCTGGAGAGCCTCTGGGGCAGGATGGAGCTATTGATTTTCAAAAGGTCCTCGTCTTGGGCGAAAAGGAAGGAAAATAAGGCCAGAAGGAGAAAAAAGCAAAAGATGACTTTTTTCAAAACAGCTCCTCCAAAGGATTTGCTGATTCGGATATTACTCTCACTCTCTCGTTGAGTCAAGGAAATTAGAGCTTTATTTTTCATAAACGTTTTAATATAATGGGGCGTAAAAAAATGGGCACACGAACCGTGATCACAGGAACAGGCCGCTATGTCCCTCCCAATATTGTTACCAACCTTGACCTGGAAAAGACCATGAACACCTCTGATGAATGGATTCGCCAGAGGTCCGGAATTGTCCAGAGGCACTATGTCGAACCTGGCACAGGGAGTTCTGATTTAGCCTTTGAAGCGGCCTTAAGGGCCATTGAAAGTGCCCAAATCGATAAATCAGAGATTGATTTTATCATTGCCGCAACCCTCTCTCCTGATCATTATTTCCCTGGCATCGGGGTTTTGGTCCAGTCCAAATTGGAGTTGTACGGCATCGGCGCCCTGGATGTCCGGAATCAGTGCAGCGGCTTTATCTATGCTCTTTCCGTCGCCGACCAATATATCCGGACTCATACTTACAAAAAAATTTTGCTCGTGGCAGCTGAAGTCCAATCGAGTAACCTTGATTATTCCGATCAGGGGAGGGACATGGCCGTCCTATTCGGAGATGGAGGCGGAGCCGTCATCCTCGAACCCAACGAAGAGGACGATGGGAGGGGGATTCTTTCAACCCATCTCTTTTCAGATGGGCGGTTTGCTTTAGACCTCTGCATGGAAAAACCTAGCCCGAAGGATAAGCCGACTTTTTCAGTGGAGCTGTTCCAAACGAATAAATTCTTCCCCCATATGGAAGGCAAAAATGTTTTCAAAACGGCTTGTGAAAAAATGCCGGAAGCGGTGCGAGCTGGCTTAAACTACAATGGCTTGACGATTGAAGATGTAGACCACCTTATCCCTCATCAAGCCAACGACCGAATCAGCCAGATGGTCGCCCGGTATCTCAAAATTCCAGAAGAAAAAGTGATCCGGAACATCGACCGCTATGGGAACACGACGGCGGCCTCGATTCCTATCGCTCTGGACGAGGCGGTCAGAGAAGGGAGAATCAAACCAGGGGACCTCGTGGTCCTTACGGCTTTTGGTTCAGGTTTCACTTGGGGTTCAGCTTTTATTCGGTGGTAAAATAGAAAATAAAGAGTGTTGCCGATAAGAGTCGATTTGTGGTAGGATTCAAATTTAAAAGCTTGAAATCAAAATCATAAAATGATTCAAATCAAGATATCTGGAAGGAGAATTCCATGAAGAAAAAAACGATCATTCTTGTTCTCATCACCTTCATTTTTTCTGGCGTAGGCCTGCTTCTCTCCCAGCAAAATCCCGAAGACGCAAAGTTTCAAAAAATAATGGATACCTATTTTGATGAGCTTTGGAAATTTTACCCGACGGCGGCCACTCTGGCGGGGTATTACAAATATAATGACAAGCTCGAAGACCTCAGCAGCAAGAACAGAGAAAAGCGCCATGAAGCTTTGGACGCCTTCAACCAAGAATTGGTGGCTAAAATTGACAAAGCAAAACTTTCCCCTGACAAGCAGCTTGAACACGAAATGATGGTTGACGGGTTGGACCTTGAGTTTGTCAAATTTGAAAACCTTCTTCCCTGGGAATATAACCCCATTTTTTACAATGAAATCATCTATAATAGCATCCGCAGCCTGCTCACCAAGGAATTCGCCTCGCTCGACGCCAGGCTGAAGAGCGCCACCGAGAGAGCCAAGCTATTGCCTGGTCTTATCAAACAGGCCAAAGAGAATCTGCAAACTCCTCCTCAGATTTTTACCGAGACGGCCATCAAACAACTACCCGGAATCATTGACTTCTTCAAAGCCGAAGTCCCCACGTTAATCGACAAAGCTGCAGCTGATGGGAAAGGCAAATTTCAGGCAGAGATAGTCAAAATAATTCCGGCGCTCGAAGATTATCAGAAATATCTCCAGACTGGACTTTTGCCAAAATCCACTGGAAACTTCCGGCTTGGGGATCAGACTCATCTTCGCTTCCTGCGCCTCACCTGCCAGAACAGCATTTCGATGGAAGAGCTTATCGCTAGGGCTACGGCTGATTTCAATAATATCCGGCGCGAGATGGCCTTAGTCGGGTTGCCCTTTTTTAGAATAATGTATCCCAACATCAACATGGAACAGCTCACTGCCCAGCGCGGAGAAGATGAAGCTAGGAACATAATTATAAAAGGTGTTCTGGACAAGATCAGAAGCGTACATCCTTCTAAAGAAGATTATATCGGCCGGATAAAGACATCGGTTGAAGAGATTAAAACATTCATTACTCAGAACAAACTTTTTGAATTGCCAGATGAGAATCTCGTTATTGAAGCCATGCCACTCGCCCTGAGAGGAACGCTCTGGACCCGCCTTACCTTTCCTGGGCCTTATGAAACCACTGAAACTTATATCAATTATATAACTCCCGTCCCCGATGACTGGTCCAACGACCAGGTTAATTCTTTCTTAGAAGAATACACGAACTATTCCCTTTATTTCTGGACGGTCGAGAAAGTTTTTCCAGGGACATTTGTTCCCACTTTTTTCACCCGGAAAGACCCCTCTCTGGTCAAAAAGATGTATCCCAATCAGGCTCTGTTGAAAGCTTGGCCGCTTTACACCGAAGAAATGTTGATCACGGCCGGGTTTGGCAACTATGACCTGATGCTTCGCCTTAACCAGCTCAAGCTCCAGCTTAAGGCCGTCATGGATTTTCAACTTGAATTGAATATCCACCAGGGAACCATGACTAAGGAACAAGCCGTTGCTTATCTGACCAAGAGAGGGTTCCAAACTCAAGGGGAAGCGGAAAGGAAATGGAACCTGATCTGCCTCAATCCAGGCGAGTCAGCCTATGCTTACATCGGCTATCAAGAAATCTTGGATATGGAAAAAGATTACAAAAAGCTCAAGGGCGACGCTTTCAACCAGAAAGAATTTCTCCAGAAACTCCTGAGCTATGGAGCACTGCCTATCCGCGTTCTCAAAACAAAAATCATGCAGTAAAGAGGAGTGAAGAAGAAAAAAAGCAATCAATCGTGGCTTTCAAAGTCAAGAAAGCAATAATTCTGTAAGTAAATTTCTCATCCAACACAGCTTATAAAAATGGCAAAGGAAGTTACCGGGCTAGTAGATTCTCATGCTCACTTGGACATGGAAGAATTTGATGTGGACCGTGATCAAGTTGTGGAAAGGGCCTTCGCGGTAGGAATCCAAGCCATCCTCTGCCCTGCTGACCTTGCCAGTCCCAAAAGTATCTCGACAACGCTCCAACTCGTGGCAAGACACCAGCGAATTGTGGCCGCTGCCGGCGTCCATCCTCATCAGGCAAAATTCTTTAATTCTGACTGTGTTCGGATATTGAGAGAGCTGGCCTCAGAGCAAAAGATACAGGCCGCGGGAGAAATCGGCCTCGATTTTCACTACAATTTCTCCTCGCCTTCTGAACAAAGAGATGTCTTTCGCTCTCAACTCCGCCTGGCTCAGGAACTAGCTCTTCCGGTCATCATTCATAGCCGGAATGGTGGGGATGAGATCATCGCTGCTGTCCAAGAAGAACAGTTCACCCGAGGAGGCGTTCTCCATTGCTTTACTGAAAATTGGGATGTGGCCCAAAAAATGATGGAGCATAATTTTTTCATTTCCTTTTCGGGGATCCTGACCTTTCCCAAAGCCCATCATTTGCGCGCAGTCGCCTCAAAAATCCCTCTAGAAAAATTACTAATTGAAACCGATTCCCCCTATCTGGCTCCGATCCCCTACCGAGGGAGCCACCAAAGAAATGAACCCGCCTTTGTTGTCGAAACTGCAAAGATATTAGCCGAGCTGAAAAAGGTCTCTCTGATGGACCTTGCTGCTTTGACAACAAAGAACTTTTTCTCTGTCTTTGCCACGGCATCTTTTATTACGAAAGGTTAAGCAATCATCTACATTCTTCTCTTTTTTGTATTTGAAAAAAAGAGGCTTCAATGTTAAGATATTACGGCCGTGGCTCAGGAATATTCTTTTGATATTGTTTCTAAGATTAATTTTCAAGAAGTCTCGAATGCTGTCCACAACGCGCTCAAGGAAATTCGAAATCGGTTTGACTTCAAGCACCGCCGGGCCGATATCATCATCGAAAAAGAAATGTTAACCTTGATTGCGGAGGATGATTACCGAATAAAAAGCATGAAAGATGTTCTGGAACAAAAAATGGTCAAGAGAGGGATTCCGTTGAAAGCTGTCCAATACCAAAAAATCCAGGATGGCCCCAACCAAACCGTGAAGCAGGAAATCCTTTTTCAGATGGGAATACCCACTGACAAAGCCCGAGAAATCGTCAAACTCATCAAGAAAGAAAAGTTTAAGGCCCAGGTAGCGATTCAAGGGGACCAGTTGAGAGTTGCCTCAATCAAAAAGGATATTCTCCAGGAAATTATCGCTTACCTGAGGTCACAGGACCTGGGAATTCATATGCAATTTACAAACTACCGATGACCCAATCCATCCTTTCTTCCATCAGCAAACTCGCGGCCAGTCGTTCAGATTTGAATGACCTGTATAAAACGATCCAAAAGGATCTGGAGAAAGTGGAACAGGAGCTCCAATCCATTTCCTCCTCTCCCAATCCGCTCATCTCTGAAATCAACGCCTACCTTTTCCAAAAAACGGGAAAAAGAATCCGCCCCGCCCTCGTCATTCTCTGTTCGAAATTATTAGGGTATGAGGGCGAGGCCCATATTTTTATGTCGGCTTTGGTCGAGATTATTCACACCGCAAGCATCATCCATGATGATATCATCGACAACGCCAACCTAAGAAGGGGGAAAGAAACTGTTCACGCCCGATGGGGGCCCAACATCACTGTCCTTCTGGGTGATTATCTGTACATCAAATCCCTCAGCCTCTCCCTTCAATTTGAAAATGACCGGATCAACAGACTTCTGAGCGACGTTTCCAGCCAGATGATTGAAGGAGAACTGATCGAATATTCTTTGAGTCGAAATTTGAATCTCACCGAGTCCGAGTATTTGGACATTATTCAGAGGAAAACAGCTTCTCTGTTTGCGGCTTCCTGCCAAATCGCCGGCATTTTGGGCAAAGCTTCGGCTGAGGAAGAAGAATGGCTCTGGAGCTATGGGCTGAATTTGGGAATGTCTTTTCAGATTATCGATGACCTTCTTGATTTCAAGGGAAATGAAAAGATACTCGGCAAGCCCGTCCTTTCTGATCTGAGTGAGGGCCGCATTACCCTCCCCTTGATTTACACTCTCTGGACAGACGGCCGGTCCCATCAAGAACGGATCCGAGAGCTCTTCGAAAGGAATAATTTGGATAAAGATTCCAAAGAAGAAATCCTCCAAATTGTAAAGGACAACGGAGCTCTGGATTATACCTATCAAAAAGCCTCAGAATTCCATCTCAGATCCCAAGAAATAATTAGCCGTTTTCCTTCAGCTCCCCCTAGAGAGACCTTGCATCTGCTAGCTGACTTCATCCTCAACAGGGAAAAATAAGTCTCTTTTTCAAGGATCCCATCAGAAACAGGAGCTCCTTCTAAAAAAAGATGATTGAAATCGAAGTCAAAATCAAAGTCGGTGACCATTCCTTCCTCAAAGAAAAATTGGTAAATTTGGGAGCGAGGCTGGAAAAAGAGCGTTCGCGAGAAACGAACACCCTCTATGATTATCCCTCTCAACTCCTGTCTAAAAGGAAGCAGGCTCTCCGCTTGCGAAAGATAGGCGCAAAAACTTTTCTCACTTTTAAAGGGACGCCTCAAAAATCTAGAAAATTCAAAATCAGAGACGAATACGAGACAGAAGTCAAGAATGAAAGACAGATAAAAAAAATTCTGAAGTCTTTGGGATTTGTTCCCGTCTTTAGCTATCAAAAGAAGAGGGCAGTCTTCCGCAAAGGACATTTAAAAATTTGTTTGGATGAATTAGCGATTGGAAACTTTATGGAGTTAGAAGGAAAAAGAAACGAAATTACAAAATTGACGAAAGCTTTGGGCTTTTCAAGGACTGATTTTATTAAGCAGGATTATATCCAACTTCTGAGCCAGAAATAAGATCTTATCGCTCCTCTTCTTCTCCTTCTTCTTGTTCTTCTTCCTCCGTCTCTTCCTCCGCTTCTTCTTCCTCATCAGCAATATCCCGGAATTCCTCTTCTGGCTCCTCCACTCCTCCTTCTAGCTCTTCATGGATGAAAACCTGGTCTTCTGGCTCCAAGGCTTCATCTTTCTTCTGCTGAATAATTTCATAATCCACAGCTCCTACCCTCAACTCATTTTGGGCAATCCGGATCGGGTTCTTAGACTTCGTTTTGATTCTCGGCTTCGCCCCCCTGATGATTTGCTTAGCTCTTTTTGCGGCTAAAATCACGAACCTGAATTTACTGTCCACATCACCGAACGTCTTCAACTAAATCTATCTCCTTGTCCTTAGATTCTAAATCTGAAAGTTTGATAAAGATACCAAAAATGCCAAAAAATAGCAATAGATTTAAATCTACCCAAAATTGCCGTTAGAAAATTAAGATGAGACCTGGACGGTCCCTGGGTGTTCTCGACCAAGCCCACCCACCTCCCTAGGTCTTCGACCACACCGGGACCGTCCAGGTCACCTATCGAGTGACGCTTGTGCTCTTCCATCTTGTACGCACGAACAAAGTTAGGGGAATTTTTGAGTTCTATCAATTTTTCGTGTCTTTAAAAAATCTTTTCTCTCCAACAAATTTTATGATAAGCTATTACCTCAAATTTAGGAAAGCCAAAAATGGTTGCGGAAGTTCAAATCCAAACTTTTGCTGAAAAAGAAAAATCCGGGGTATCCCTCCACCCTGAGGCTAAAAAACTGTTGATAAATTGGTCAATAATGCCAACCAGATGCCTTTCTGAGAGGGAGGACGCAAGGTAAGTTTTGGCCGATGAACATCAAAAAAATTGAGGAAATGGATTATTATGAGCTCCTCAATCTTGAGAGGAATGCTACTCAAGAGGAAATAGAAAATGCCTATCTCCTGGGTATTGCCACCTCCAATCCCCATTCGCTCGGTTCTTATGGCCTTATTTCTGAGGAAGAGAGAAAGCTTATCCTTTCCAGGTTAGAAGAAGCTTTTCAAACTCTCTCCAACCAGGAAAAGAGAAAAAATTATGACCTGCAGATGTCCGAAGGATTCCCTCTTTATTCCCAAATGGCTTCTTTTCGAAAATCCGACTCAAAACTTGAAATCGAGGACGTTGAAACCCCAAAAAAAGTCTGGGATAAAATCAAAAGTCTGTTGTTCCGCTCAAAAAAAGCAGCTCCCGTTCCAGTTTCAACGAGAGAGAAGTCTGCCCGCTGCCTGGGACTGCATCCTCCGAATAAATAGAAGTCTCTCTAGCTCGCCCAGAAAAGCTATTGGCAACAAACTTAGGCAATGATTCTCTCTAATTATGGAAAAGAGCTCTTGAAAGACGTCTTCTCCTTCAGACATCAAACAACGTTGGCCATCCTTGACCTGAATCGAGCGAATGACCTCGATCAATCAGCACAAATTTTCCTCAGCAAACAGGAAAACGAGCATTATAACCTTCTTAAGAACAAAGCCCGAAAAAAAGAATGGCTGGGAGCCAGAGTCTGTCTGAAGATGTTATTGATCAAAGAAGGAATTGTCCGCAATCCAAATGAATATGAAATAGCCAAAGACCATCGAGGTCGGCCCCAGATTTTATCTCTGCGTGATTCCCCGCTCCTTGTCAGTTTGGACTGTTCTCTCTCTCACAAGGGGGAATATGCTTTGGCAGCCATCGCCAGGTCTGGAAAAAAGAAACTCGGTGCTGACATCGAAAAACTTTCCCCAAAACTTCAGAAGCTCGCGGCAAGATTTGCCCATAAGGAAGACAGGTTGATGATTGATCAGGACAACGCGGCCTACTTCCCTACCCTCTGGGCTGTGAAGGAAGCCGTTTCGAAGGCTCAGGGTAAGGGATTGGGAATCGGATTCAGCCGCCTTGCCTGCCGAGAAACCAAAAAAAATTTCTGCCGGGTATCTGAAAGGGGGAAGGTCATCGCCGAAGCAGAATATTTTTTTTACAGGGATCATGCTGTTGCTATCGCGTGGGCTGAAAAATAGAGGTCTTAATCTGCCAACAAATTAAAATTTCAATCCCGCAATAATATTAAGAGCATTGGACTTGACAGACTTATCTCCCTGAGGCTTTTTGATCAGATTCGAAAGACCCAGGTTATATCTCCCTTCTAAAAAGAGACTGAAACTCCCCACGGCCAGTTCATAACCCGCCCCAAAATCAAGTCCATAAATGGTTCGATTGGTGTTTTTTAATTCATCCATTTCAGCGCTATAGCCCTCCTCTTCTGTTTTCAATTTTTGAGATTGAATATATCCCAGATCAGCTCCAGCAAGAAAATAGGGCGTTGAGCCTGGCACGAACCGGAGTTTGGCTAAGAGAACAGCCCCAAAGCCTGATCCCCAGAGTGTGGCTTTGACATCATAACCTAAATATTCTCCTTCGGTGATACATCCATTTGGAAAATACATGAGGTCAAGCTCCAGCCCGAAGTTTGAAAATCCCAGTTCATAGCCAATTCCTCCGGTGAAACTCGTCCTTGATTTTTTGGTGTAACTGTAATCTTCCAAAAAGTAGTTGTTCAAAGACATGTTCGTCAGCGCCAAACCTCCCATGATTTTAAAGCCGCTTGTCGAACGGGACGATGCTCTGGCCGGTCGGACAGGCTCTCTGGCCAAAGGCTTTTTTGGACGAGTCGGTTGTTCTCCAATTTCAGGTTCCGCAACTTTAGGCTTAGTGACTTCTTTTGCGGAGACCACATCCACCACCAAAGAGTTGATATAACCTGAGATTGTCCGATCGTTTTGATCAGTCACCGCGACTTCATACCAGGAGCCGACTTTTTGAGTAGATTCCAGGAGGTCGCCGGCCTTCACCTGAGCAACAACAGGACTCGTGGGATCAGGCTCCGACCGGACATTGGCCGATTGGACTTTGACTTTCAAAATGACCGTTTTTTCGGCAGACAAACCGCTGACGGCAAAAATCAAAACCATTATTCCAATCAAAGCCGTTTTCTTCGTTTTTCCTCCTTCATAAATTAATTTATTCGGATAACACTTCAAAGCAGCCTCTCTCGATGTTTTTACAGCTTATAGCACAGGAAATATCTTAAGTCAAAAAATGAATTGAAGCCTTAAAATTCCTGCTATTTTTTGACTTTCCTTATACTCAGCCCTGCAACTTCAAATTGCCCTTTGGACGCTGCGACTTTTTTCTTGTGCCGGCTCATGTTCAATGCCAAGAGCCCCTCTTCTGTCTCCACCAGATACACGTCTTGGGCATCCAGGTTCAGACTTAACGGGATTTTGCTCAAAACCCCTTCCTGAATACAGTCCCGGATACCATCTTTCAAAAAGCGGAGGGGCAAGTTGTACGACACCATCCAGCTTTCCTCTTTCTGCCTCAAATCCATCGGGCCAAAATAGGCAGACACGCGCCCCTTGCCCAGGTTGAGACACCAGGCAATTTTGCCCTTTGACGTGTACTTCATAGAGAGAAGCGGTTCTGCATCAGGAGACAAATCGGTAAAGGCTCGCGTCACAAATATGGGAGGAAGCGAAGCGATCGAGGGAAGGCGCTGCGGTGTGTCCACGGCTAACTCGGTAATCCCGTGAATCTCGTCCGAGTCTGAAGTCAAACCCACCAAACGGTCAAACGCCTTTTGATCGCCATCCCAATCTTTTGGCCGGCTGTCCAGCACAAACAGCACGCCGCCTTTCTCAACCCAGGAGTGAATATTCGCAAGCGTCCGGCTTTCTAAAATCTCTGCCCTGGCCATGATGAGAATCGCCTTATTTTCTAACGCTCCTTCCTGCACCAGGCGCTCATCCAAAAAATCGTAATCCACAAAACGGCGAATGTCAGACACCAGGTCACCAAAAGTCCCCCATTCTTTTATCACCTGGGTTGGGCTTGAGGTTGGATACAGGAGCGCCACGTCGATGATCGGCTTTATAATCCTCTGAAATTCCCGATATTTGACATGGAAACGCCCGCCTTCTCCGATCCGAGGCTTCCCTTCCTGGACGGCAATCAATTCAGGTGTATTGTATAAAAATAGCTGCCGCGCACCCGAAGTGACGGCGTTAAACAGCCTTCCCAGCATTCCTGCCGGCGTCACCGCAGAGGCAGGTTCATGGCCGAAATAAGCGCCATAAAATCGGCAGGCTGAGCCAACCAATCGTGTTAATCCGACGTTGTAGGGAAACGAACTTGCCTCGTTTGTGATGCGGATGCCGCCATTATGCTTGGCTGCGATTTTTGCCTGGGCGCTGAAATCAGAGCCGTGTTCCGGGGCCATATCGCCCCCGGTGCAGAGATAGATTTCTGTCGCCGGGAAATACTCGCGCGCTGTCGCCATCCAAAAGTCAGCGTGCCGGGTCATCGCCTCCCGATACCAGCGAATAAACTCCTGCTTTGCCCGCGCCGAAGGCGCCTTCCCGGGGAGAAAAGGAGTGACCTCGTCAAAGGATGGATAATGGCTTTTCCAGGCCCGATTCAAGGCCTCAATGTTTTCTTGGTACAATGCTTTCATGGCGCTGCGAAAATCTGAAACAGCCAGTTCATCCGCGCACCAGAAACCCTGGTGAGAATGATACTCGCCCGGCCAGTTCCCGATCACCGAATAAATAGCTTCGCCGTAGTCCCCTGAAATCCCGATGTTGATGGACTCCAAGACAGCCAGCGGCAAGTAGTGCTCAGCGAATTCTTGAAGGTAGCCGCGCACATAAGCGCGCAGGCGCGGGCACCAGATGGAAGGGATGGCGCTCGTTCGCTTATGCTCCAGGCAGCGCAGCATGACAATTTCTTTATCCTGGCGGACGAACTCCGGCGTCACATACCAGGGGCCGGCAATGATAAACGGCACCCATTTGATCCCATGTTTTTTGAACAAAGCCACATCGGCATCGTATTCGGACCAGTCCCATACTCCATGCTCCTTCTCGACTTTGTTCCAATAAATGTAGGTTTGGATGCTCGTGACTCCCATCTGCTTGAGCAGCTCGAGCCGCTCATCCGCATCCTTGTCACGATGGCTCACGCTGCAGACTGTTATTTCCATGGGCTGCGAGATGGCAAGGCATGGGACGATCAGTAAAAAAACGAGGATGGAAACAAAAATAAGTTGGAGAATCATTTTCATCTTAAGAGAGTCAAGACGCTCATGGGCAATTAGTTTAAGAAAGACATTGTTTGTAAAATTAGTTTTTTTGGCAATGTTCAGTCGGTGAGGACAATATCATCCGCACTGCCGAAAGCCCCGTCCTTACCCGCTGAGGTGATCTTGAAACTGGTGTCAGACAATCTCTCGTATTTTATGAAATTTCCCCAGCCGTCCACGGCTCCTGTCACCAGTATCCTCGACCGTTGAAGCTCTTTAATGTCTTCGGGTGTTCTTCCTTCACTGCTAGCGAAGGCAAGAACGGCTTTTTCGAGTTCTGCCATGTTCACTTTCGTTAGGTCCACTTTTGCTTGGGCGTAGCGGTCCGTCATCACCTGGATTTGACTCTTCTTCCCCACCAGCTTCCCAAAATAGAGTAAATAGACTACAACCACCGCCAGAATAAGTACTATTAGAAACCCTCTGATCTTCATAGTGAATCTTTTATCTTATAGCAAAAGCCCGCAGCAAAGTCAAAACCCCAGATGGCTCTGTTACGAAAAGTGCGGTAAAGCAAAAAAGGGCACAAAATTCCTATGATAGATGGGGCCAGGCTGGTCCCTGTATATTCTTGACCAAACCACCCGCCCCCCTAGGTCTTCAAACACACAGGGGCCCGCCTGGCTACCAACTGGTCGATCATTATCTTGGCCTAAAACAATGACCACACTTCTCGTCTTAGAGCCAACCCAGATTCCCCTCCATCGCGTCTCCGTTTATGTAAGGAAATGATTCAAGCGCCGTGAGGCTACGGGCGGCTGGGGGGCCCCTCCGCCGTGCCACCCTCCTTCGATTGTTGCTCCGTATCACCTAAACGGAAATGCATCCATTTCCTTCTAGAAAAAGGGAGAGACAGGAGGAATGTTTGATTAATCAAACGCCATAATTTTCTAGCGGCTATTAATGCTGAACAGCGCGGTGAGGAAATGGTTAACATCGAGAATATTATTAGTCTCGATCAGGATTGTTTTTCCGCTCAGGCGCTTCACCCAGGGAAGATAGCTGAAGGCTTCTGCATCAAACGTATTCTTAAAAGTCAACTCCATCCTGATGGGCGGCTTGATCACATAGGGTTTCAACTCTTTAAATCGCTCCACGGCCTTCTTGCTTTTTTCTTTGATCTCCTGGCAAATCAATTTTGGGTGGCGCGCCTTGGCCGCCAACCAGCCCAGCGACTCTTTTGTCATCACAGTTTCCACCGGCCCAAATGTCTGCACGGCTTCTTTTGTCACATTCTGGTCCCCTGCAACCATGATGACCGGAACATCAAAATGGCCTGCGACCGCAGCGTTAAAAACGGCTTCAGAAACAGGCATTCCGTTGATTTTGAGTTCAAAAATCTTTGTGCCCCAGATCGTGTGCGATAAATTCGCATTCGGTGTCCCCTCCATCGGATGATAGCCAATGAAGATCGCTCCATCAAAAGTATTGTCAATGCCCTCCATCTGCAGCAAAGCTCTGGGAAAAGATCGGATGAGGAGCGCTGCTTCATTAAGCTCATCGGGAATAATGTTTTGCGCATTCCCATGAGAATCAGAAACAACAATCTCCCCTGCCCCGGCTTCGAGGCAGCCCTCGATGGCGGCATTGACTTCATTCGTCATAAGCTGTCTGCCTTTTGTGTATTCCCACTGGTTGTCCGATAATTGCGCTCCGCTGACAATAGCTCCTATTCCCTCCATATCCACGGAAATATAAATTTTCGGCCGCGTGGTATCTGAATTTCCAGGAATTGCGCCGATTGCCAAAAGAAGCACAAAAATCAGAAAAAATCGAACACGGATGTACTTCTTCATGCTTTCCTCCTTTTTCACTTAATCTTCAGTGAATTATACGAATATTGTCCTTCCTAAACAATATTTGAAAAATGAAAGAAAGCAGCTTCTTATTTGGGTTCTGGAAAATTCTTCAAGATTTCTTCGCCGAATTTCAAAAAGTCGCTTCTCTGAAGTCTGTCGTAGTCTTCAAAGGGCCGATTGGATCTCTTATAGTACTCTTCCAGCCCCTTAAAATCCTCAGGGCTCAGGAGCCTCTTGGTCAGCCTGCCGGGGAAAGATTTTTTTTGAAGCGGCTTCGCCTGACAGAGCTCGGCGAGCTGGTCAAGATATTGGTTGGCACGTTCTGTGCCTCCTCCTCCGCAGACGACAAAGACGGCCTGAATCTTTTTGGAAATCGCAGAGACGTTGCTCTTGATAAAAGACTCCAAAGGCTGCGCGATTTTTCCTCCGTATATGCCAGAGCCGATAACAAGGTAATCAAAGGAAGAAAGGTCTGGATTTTCCCTGGCATCAAAGACATCCGCAATGGCTCCCATGCCTTCAGAAATCCAGATGGAGGCGTCTCTGTTGCTTCCATAGCGCGTCCCAAAGACCACGGCCCATTTGTTCTTAGCCGGGTTGGGGAAAAATTTGAGAGCATAACCTTTAGAAACCATCAGCGCGGCACCTCCGCCTAACGCTACAGACCTAAAGAATTTTCTTCGATTCATATTTTCTCCTTTCTAAATATCGAGCAAATCTCTCGATTGTTATTGGCTTTAGAGCTTGGCCAGCCGGTAGTGATACTTGGGATGAACGAGAAAAGCTCCTTTGTTCTCAGCCTGAACGATGTCAGTCGCTCGTATTCGGCAATGGCTTTGTCGATCTGTCCATTTTGCTCGTAAGCCCTGGCCAGCACATCCTTGAGAAACGGAAAGTTATAGGAAATCAACCGCTCACTGTAGGCAAGCGAAGCCAAAATCTGAGGCGGCGCTTTTTCAAGAAGAGAGATGGCCTCTTTAGGTTTTCCCTCAGCGAGCAATATCTCACCGCTGAGATAATTGCAGGAGTAGTCCTTATCTATTTCTGATTTTGGCAAAAGGGCTTTCATCTCTGTTAACCTGGATTTGGCGGAATCGATGCGGGCCTGCTTTAAGTCCATTAGTCCATTGTAAAAACCAACGTCTGCTTTATATGATTTATCATCAGGATAGTTTTTGGCATAGAAAGCGGAAGTATTTTTGAAATAATTTCGGCTGAGTTCAAACTCTCCTCTCTCATAATAAGTCCAGGCCTTGGTCTCATCCACCCAGGCCTTTCTATCCTCATTCCCTAACTTGTCCGCTATCTCTATAGCCCTTTGAAACTCGCTCGATGCTTTCTCCACGCTGCCCAGCCAAGCCCAATAGAATCCTTTCAACCAATACCCATCCATTGCTCTGCCCGGAGACTTGGCCACAGAAATCAACTGATCGAGCCATTTCATGGCCTCAGGATAATCCTGATAGAGATTTCCTGTCTGTTCGAGGTTGGTAATCAAAAGATTGGGAATTGCCTTCTGGAGGTAATCATAACTTTTATCGCCAGTCTGATTTTCAAAACTGATGACCGCCACAGAGTTCTCGATTTTTGGAGCCAGAACAGGTTTCTTTTTTGGAATAAAGCGCCAGACGATCACGGCAGCAATTATGAGGGCTATGAGAGCCAGAGCTGGCAGGACGAGCTTCCTCAAGCTGAACTTTACCGTTATCTCTCGCGAAGTGAGGGGCTTGTGTTCAGGAACGACGCGCTCAGTCGTCGGAATCCCCTTTTCAATTTTATCCAGCTCGGAATGCACTTCAGCGGCGCTCTGGTATCTATTCAGCCCATCCTTTTCCAGACATTTCAATATTACGCTGCTAATGTCCTCGGGAATATGGGGATTCAAAAACTTCGGGTCCTTTGGGATTTCGCCTTTGTGCTTCATGGCGATGCTTAAGGCCGTATCCCCTTCAAACGGCACCCGGCCGGTCGCCATCTCATAGAGGATGACGCCGAGCGAGTAAATGTCCGAACGCTGGTCAACCTCTTTGGCTTCTGCCTGTTCCGGGCTCATGTACTCAGGCGTCCCGATCATCACGCTCGTGCCGGTGATCCCTTTCTCCCGCAGCGGCCGGCAAAAGTCGCTCCTGTGGTCAGCTCTTTGATTGGCGCTTGGAGCGTCTTGGTCTGGGAATTCTTCGGACCTGATTCAGGAGAATTCGGAACATCTCTCCGAACTTCAATAAGCTTTGTCCCGCACTCCGCACAGAAGCAGGAAGTATCGGTATTTTCAAAATGACATTTGGGACATTCCATGTCCGGTTCCCCTTTCTGGGCTAAGCGACTTAAGAATAACAATTAGACTGAAATGTGTCAATAAAATAGTGAGTAGTGGAAGCATCTCCAATTCCGTAATGATTAAATTACGGCTTTGAAAAGGGCTTGGCTCCCTGCTCCCCCCTTTAGAGAAGGGGGATAAAAGGGGAATTGATAGGTCGACGTCAATAAAGAGGCCTGTAAAGCCTATCGCGGAAAGGCTGCTCGCGCAATAAGACAGCCTGAAGGAAACGGAAGCTGTCCGCAAAGTAGCCTTCATATCCGCTCGGCTTTCCATCCCAGGTTGTCCAGTCTATCCCCTGCATATCCGCATTGGTCACGCCGTTCTGGAATTCGCCACGAGACTGGCGCTCGAGCATGGCTCGTAAAACTCTGTCCGCACGCTCGTTTTGGCCTAAAACGTAATGAGCAGCCAGGAAATGAAGGACATGGCCGGCTGTGATTCCGCCGTTCATGTACTGGCCATAAGTATCTATGCCGTCTTCGCGCTGCTGGAGGCCGATAGCAGCTGGAAGCAAGTAATCGGCCCGGAGCACAGGGATGAGCATGCGCGGAATCCCGAGGTCGAAGCGCTTGAAGCCAACTTTTTCAATTTTGGACCAGAGCCGGTCGAGGATTTGACGGGCTAAAGCGGGCTCAACTAATCCATATTCAATTGCCAGTCCGTTGAGAGTCGGCGAAGCGTAGTCATGGAGCTTGCCATCCTGGCTTTTCCACCAAGCGAGCCAGCCGCGGCGCGCAGCCAGTCACAGGTCTTTGTCTTTAAGCCCTGCCACCCCTATCACGCAGACAAGGAAAAGAGTCTTAGGCCTTCTAAGCACTTTTCTGTTGCTCATAATTTAAATTTTACATGGTAGCCACAACCTTCAGGTTGCGCTCGACGCAGACTAAAGCCTGCGACTACCAAAATCTAAAAATATTATTTCGTTTGCTTTAGTAAAATATGAATCTAAATACAAGAATATTGGGGAAAAA
>Ga0315280_10001600_pt1 | contig 38462 bp, 30 predicted proteins | sample YL17G06_40_MG_FD_203697 | JGI IMG/M metagenome (GOLD analysis project Ga0315280, IMG submission 203697) | Sediment microbial communities from Yellowstone Lake, YNP, Wyoming, USA - YL17G06_40 | ecosystem: Environmental > Aquatic > Freshwater > Lake > Sediment | place: USA: Wyoming | collected... | reverse complement strand
CTGGAAGCGATTTACGGTGTATTAGCGTTTCGCAGGACAAAAACTATTGTTTTTTGTTCCAACTTCGCTTATTCTGGGCTTAACGCCGATGGTTTTGGGGACTGTTCCTTGTCCAAGCTCGAGGCAAATCTTCTCAAGGTTCTCCAGGATACTTCTCGGCTGGTAGTCGCTTTGCTTAAAGACATACGAGAGAGCTTCGTCACTGAATGGATTGCCCTGGCCCTCGAGCCTCTTCTGGACGAGTTGTAGACATTCCTGTTCGTTGAGCGGCCTGAGCCTGACTTTTCTGTACCCTATCCTGTCTTGGAGAGACGGCGTCAGGTTCTGCAAATCCTCCTCTATGGATGCAAACACAATGGAGAAGACTTCCTGGAGGTCCCACTTGGCCTTTATTGACTCGGAAAACTCCTGGCTGAGATTCTGGCACTCATCAACCAGAAGAACCGTTTTCCTGCCCCTTCTGAATATCTTGCCGGCAAGCCCGAGCCGGGTCAGCCGATCTACTCTTATCCCGGCGTAGTTGAGGCCGTCAATATATATTGTCCTGTATCCTGGAAGCCCGTAGTCCTGGAGCCATTTCAGAAGAGTTGTCTTGCCGGCGCCTGTAACTCCTGTGATTAGACAAACGTCGTTTGAATCAACGAAACCTTTAACTTGATCCCGGACTTCTTGAAGTCCAGACATATAGATTGGATTGGGAAAGATGGTGAAGGGATTCTGTTTCCAGCCGAACTTACTGAACCATGACATAGTCTTAGACGGGTAGACGAAATGTCTAACATGGTTAGACCAATTGTCTAATGATAATTATTTGTCTAAGCTCCTTTATAAAGGTATCGGTCTGCTGTGATAGGTTGTGGGGTGCTTCCAAAGCCCGAATTGCAAAGGCCGGCATCCATGCTTCAAAGTGAGAGTTCACCGCTATGACATCGCTGCAGAGCCTGAAGGACCGCAAGCTTTATATAGAAAGTACACTCAATACTAATTAGGTGCACCGAATAGTGCGGTATTCGTGCGCAGAAGTTCGCTAAATCCGATTTCGATTGTGAACTGCACTTGTGACTATGCTCAGAATCCAGAAAAAATACGACAGCGAAAACATAACAAAGATGGAGTTAGTCAGTGTTATCTCTGAAATCACAGGCGAGGATGTCAGGGATGCTCCCAAAAGGAACCTCATAAAGCACCTGCAGGACCTGCCCAAAAGTGAGGTTTCCAATTACTTCACCCAGAAGCAACTTGAATACCTGAATAAGAAGGCAAAAAGGAGGGCGCCTCTTCCGGTTTTCTTGACCAAAGAGGAGATAATGAAGCTGGTGGGCGCCGCGAATTCTTACCAGGACAAGATGATGATAACGTTCGCAAACCACACTGGCTGCAGAATAGATGAATTGGTTAGCACAAATGCCGAGGATATAGATTTTGCGAGGAAGTCGGTGCGCCTCAGAGGAAAAGGTCGCAAGGAGAGGGTTGTGCATCTTGCCGATAATGCCTTTGTCCAAGAATTGAAGGCCTTTGCCGGAGACAAAGGAGGCCCTCTATTCATCAGCAACAGGAAGGAACGGTTCAAGAAACGAGGTTTGCAAAAGAAGATAAAGTTGATCGCCAGAAGGGCAGGACTGGATGCCAAAAAGGTTAGCTGGCATAAGCTGAGGCACTCTTACGGCGTATACGCCATTGAAAGAGGGGTATCTGTTCCGTCTCTATCCAGGCAAATGGGGCATTCCAATCCTGCTACTACCCTGATCTACACCAGGCTGAGCGACAAGATGGTCAGGGATGAGTTTGACAGGCTCAACCCCACCGCGTTGGAAAAAGAAGGAGCGGTCGACGCTGTATTCTTCTGCTTCAGTTGCGGCCAGAGACTATTCGCAGAGGCAAGATTCTGTTTCCACTGCGGCGCAAAACAGAGGTCTAACGACGCAGGGACGTGAGGCTCCGAGCTGCAGTGTGTTCGTAATATGTCTCTTAGCGATATTTGACCCCGTCAAATGAGCCTGCGCGCCGAGGAACGAACATCCCGCTTATTGTTTCGAAAAAAACCCAGTTGACAGACCTGCACAAGTGGACAGTGTCCCGGACTATCGATTTGCATATATCGGCATACGTCGGCGTCACCATTCTCCGTGAGCTGATGGTAATTCGCTTGAACGGAAAATCCTTGTTTACGCTGGTAACGGGGTGTAATATTATTTATAAGGAAAACGCGTGGTCAGCCAAATACAGCCTTGAGATAGTATTCTTTGAAAGCGCGGATGTTGTATGTTGCGTAGATACTCTTACTTCAGAGTTCTTGTTCTTATCTTCATTATGCTGTTTTCAATACAACTTGGTGGCAACGCGCTCTGCGGTGGCATTGACGTGGACATCAGACCTCCTATGCGATGGGAGGAGATGCTCTCCTGCCAACTGGTCATTCTGGCAAAGTATGAGAAGCACGAAGGCAATTCTCTTTCGCTTCGTGTTGTCAAGGTTCTCAAAGGAAAAGGCATAAAAGAAGGGGACGTAGTTCCTGTTTCTCTCGAACACAGGTACTCTGTAGAAACAGGACCTGCAGGCGAAGACGCGATGAGAAAGGACGCGAAGGCAGACGGTATCCCGAAACTGTGTTACAAGCAGCAGCGGGACAATTCTGACTCCTTGGTGCCGGTAAAGATTGTCTCTGATGTTCGTGAGCCGAATATTTACTTTCTTCCTAATGCGGTTGACCGTGCTCTCACTCTTCGCGGGCAGGTGCAGCCGGCTGAACAGGTTGACGGTTGGCAGCAAGCACTGGATGGCAAACGAATGAGCCTTATCTTCCGCCTTGCGCAGAATATCAATCCAACACTGGCGCGTGATGCGCTTGAGGAACTGTACAAGACGCGTGACGCTCAGACCCTGCAGCAACTTTTTGACTGGGTTCTCAATCCACCGCAAGGGTGCGGCTTCTCAAATCTTAGCTACTTTACGCCTGAGATGATGCTTGCCTCTATTGGCGACCATAACGGTGATGTGTATGACCCTCTAATCAAGTTATTCAAGGAGGAGGCAGAAGGAACTGCCACATACAGGTTGACCACCATAGCCGAAATTGTCGCGCAGGTCGCGCCTGAAAGGGCGTTGGGCGATTTTTCGGAAATCCTTGCCAAAGGTCCGCGTTCACTCAAGGAACACGCACTCCACGGCATCGGCTATACAGGTAATGAAAAAGCGATTGACCTACTGATTGACCTTCTCAAAGACCCTGACCTGTCAGATGCGGCATTCGCCTCTCTGGGGATGTTACTTGGCACAGACATCCGACAAATCACATTGTATACCGGGCCTAATGTCGTATTTCAGGAGGATGTCGTCACATACACCAGACCGGTCTGGATCTCTGCCGCACACCAGGGGCGACTGATAGAAGTCGCCATACCCAAACTTCGCGCAGCCCTCGCTTCATCTGTAATTCCAGTATCGTGCAAGGAGGAACTCCGCAGACGCTTTGGTCACGTTTTCAGCGAGCGTCCTGTCATTGATTTTGCCCACGCTGAGAAAGTTCTACTGAATCCTGACGAATGGGTTCGCGGCAAGAATGCAAGTAAGGAATGGAACAATCTGCTAATGGAAATCAAGCGCAGTTCAGACCCCAAATTTATCCCGCTTCTGGTTAGAATACTGCGCACAGTGCCAGAAGCGCAAGAGAGTTACCGACAAAGTTTCAACGATGCGCTGTTGCACTTCGCCGCTATTTGTCCAAACGCTGTCAGAAAGGAAATTCTCCAACAGGGTATGAGATGGGGGTTTGGCGAAGATTCCACAGTTGCTGGAAGTATCACAGTGCGTCTCTTCGCTCTTCTGGGAATTCCCCGCACTCTGGAGCAGTTGAAAGAGTTGCTAAACAGTTGCGGTGCGTGTGTCTGGCTCAAGAAAAACACTGCGCCTGCAGACCTTGCGCGGCAGTTCAAGGAATATCTGCAAAGTTGCATCTCGCAGGGTTCAAGTTTCCCGCTTCAGCATATGGAATCGCTTTTCCTGATTGCTCCGGAGGAAGCGCGCAATTTGCTGGAACAGGCATTAGCCAAACGCGACAAGTTTGACGCTCATACGAAGTGCGAGATACTGTCTCTGGGAGTGAAATACGGAAAGAAGGAACTTGTTGAGGAACTGATAGAGACTGTGCGCCTCTCGTTTGAAGAGGATAGGCAGAAGGGAGAATATCCTTCCACTGTGGAATTCCTGCTTATGGCGGAGAACAAACACGCCTGTGCTGAGTTTCGGAAGATTCTTGATTCTACGAGGCGGCTCATTCGCAGCAGGTTCTGCAATGATGAATACCTTGATTCCACATACACCGATTTGCTACAGAAACTGTTCCCCTCGCATCCGGGCGATTACTTTGAACGCGTCCTTTCGCTCTTGGAATCAAATTCTGTTGTAGAGCGTTGCGAGGGAGAAAGGGCGTTGGAGTCCGCTCTGCATTCTGATTTCAGTTACAACTACTCTGCTCAATACTCTTCTGGCGGCAGGCGGGTCACAACGTATATGCCGGCAACACCTTTCGCGCCGCAGAGGGCACAGATGCTCGAAAGGGTAAGACCGTTATTGAAGAAACTTTCCCTGATGACCGAAGTAGAGATTCGCGGTTATCTGCTGAAGGAATTCGGGGTAAAATTAGAAGGCAATGCCAACAGAGCGTGGCTTCCTGCTCTGACGAAAGCCGCACTCAGTTATGACACCGCGGTCTGGAAAAACGCAGCCTGGCTGATTGAAGAGATTACAGGCGAGTACGGCTGCTTTGGTTTGGCTTATACGGCTGTTGAGCGCGAGTGGGCATTCTCCGCATATCTTCACGACCGCGGTCCTGCCAATACCGAACCTGAACAGCCAAGCCAGACAAAAGAGAAGTGACAAAGTCAGAAAGTCTTCAGAGTTCACCTATCCCTGCGTCACTTTACGCACGCGGTTATCGATTGAACTGCGGCTCAAAACAGAGGTCTAAGCAAGAAAGTCAGAGCCTATAGATTTTGTTAGAAGTAAAAGGTTGAGATGTGTCCCGAATAGCTATATCATTGCACTGAAATGATACGGACTCCGAGGGGAGAGAAGCGTTGAAGCGCTTGCGTGTCGTCATATTCTTTGCCGCCTTTGCGGTCCTCTGGGCGGTACTCGGTGGTATCACAAAACGAGTGTATGACCAATTTCTGCCCGGCGTACCCGATTACGGTCGGTGGCCAATTGCGTCATTGCCGTGGCAGCTCGCTGCGTACGCTCCTGGGCGCCCTTGGAATGACTTGGAATGTGCCGCTGTGTGGGGCCCTGCAGTTGCCACCCTCCTGGTTCCGATTCTCGCAGTGACAATCCTCGCGCGGACCAGAATCGAACGCTTTTTGGCGTGGGTTCTCTCCGGTGTACTTGCTGTATGGGCACTTCTTGCTACCTTTCAGGTTCAATACGGATACATCACGTTTTCGTACCTTTCCGGTGGTTGGTCAGGGACAAACATATCTACTCTCTGGTTTATACTCAAGCCCATGCTATGCGAATTAGGGATTTGCGTACTTGGGGTCGCTATGGGCATAGTAATCAGGAAGCCAATTGATGCCGGCAAAACCGCCGAGGCGACGCCCGAATAAAGCTTCTACAGGGTGGTTATGGCAGAGAAGATTTGTGAGAATGTTTATCTGGTAGGCGGCTCGGACATAACTGACCCCAACGACTGTATGGTTTATCTGGTCCGGCTCGGGTCAAAGGCAGTGCTTATTGACGCAGGCACTGGACGCGCCACTGATGTTCTGCTGAAAAACATAAGAGAGTCCGGTGTTGACCCGGAGACTCTTTGTGTGATCATTCTGACTCACTGTCACGTTGACCACATCGGTGGCGCAAACGAAATCCGCGAGTGCACCAGCGCGAAGATTTACGCGCACGAGAAGGACGCCCGGGCAATTGAAGAAGTGATTCCGTCCTTCACCGTAGCGCGCTACTACGGGATAGACCTGAGACCCATTCCAGTCGATGTGCGGCTTTCAGGGACAGACGGAAAGTTCGAATTCGCCCCTGAGTCGCTCGGATGGTTGCACACGCCCGGTCACACACCCGGTTCAATCGCGGTGGTATACAAGAGCCTGAGTGGTGAAACCGTTCTTTTCGGGCAGGACATTCACGGACCTTTCGAACCGGAGTTCGGTTCTGACATCATGCAATGGCGCAGGTCCATGAAAAGGCTGCTCGACCTCAAAGCAGACATTCTCTGCGAGGGGCATTTTGGCATCTTCCGCCCGGCAGAAGAGGTACGCAGGTTTATCGAAGGTCACCTCAAGCAGCACACATAGTCCTCGGTAACGGGTCACGATATGCCGCAAGAGGGACGCATGAAGATAATGGGAAAAGCATTATCTCTCGACCCAAGGATGCTGGCGATAGTCGTCTCCGCCAATTACCACAAGAGGTCCAAGAAGGAGCGGAATCTCTCGCCACCTGCATTATCGTGAAGCCGTTCAACATCGCTGCCCTGGCCCGCATCGTTTCATTTCTGCTCAAATAGCAGACGAATTTCATATAGCTCCGAGTTCCTCACTCAGTGTTCTTTTTCGTTGCTTCTGCAGACTATAATCGGCTCGACCACCCAGGAAAATTGTTTGACTTCTACCTTGCAAATGCTATAACAATAACGCCAACGACGCGCAAACATCTTCTCTTGTGAGGGTTCGAAATTATGGCGAGAAAATCGGTCAACTACCCAGTTATGCTGAAAAGGATTCGTAGTCAACTCGGATTGAGCCAGGAAGGACTGGCCCGAGAACTTGGCATCAGTTTTGCCACTGTGAACAGGTGGGAAAACGGACAGACCAGACCATCCAAACTCGCAAAGGCGCGACTTGATGAATGGTGCACCAGGATGTGCGAAGGCAAAAAGTCAAGGACGTTTAGAGAAATCATATAGCCAGGAGACGAAATGGTCAGCAAAACGAGAGCCAAGAAAAGCGCGGACAACGGAGCCACACTCGGCTTTGAAGCCAAACTCTGGCAGGTGGCAGATAAGTTGCGTAGTAATATGGACGCTGCTGAATACAAGCATGTTGTCCTCGGATTGATATTCCTGAAATACATCTCTGACGCGTTTGAAGAACACCACGCAAAACTCCTCGCGGAAAAATCCGAGGGTGCTGACCCCGAAGACCCGGATGAGTATCGCGCGTTCAATGTTTTCTGGGTTCCGAAGGAAGCCCGCTGGTCGCATCTTCAGGCAAACGCGAAACAGCCAGCCATCGGCAAACTTGTTGATGATGCGATGGTTGCCATCGAGCGAGACAATAAGTCGCTCAAAGGCGTTTTGCCAAAGGACTATGCCCGCCCCGCGCTGGACAAGCAGCGACTCGGCGAACTGATTGACCTTATAGGCACCATCGGTCTCGGCGATCCCGAGAATCGCTCAAAAGATATCCTCGGACGGGTATACGAATACTTTCTCGGTCAGTTCGCGAGCGCCGAAGGCAAAAAGGGAGGACAGTTCTATACTGCCCGCTGCGTTGTTCGCCTTCTTGTTGAGATGCTCACACCCTACAAAGGACGAGTTTTTGACCCCTGTTGCGGTTCAGGCGGTATGTTCGTCCAGTCAGAGAAGTTCGTTGAGGCACACGGCGGACGCGTCGGAGACATCAGCATCTACGGGCAGGAATCTAACCCAACGACCTGGCGACTTGCCAAGATGAATCTGGCAATCCGCGGCATCGATGCTAACCTCGGTCCTGAGCATGCAGACAGTTTCCACCGCGACCTACACCCCGATCTCAAAGCAGACTACGTTCTTGCCAATCCGCCCTTCAACGACAGCGACTGGCGTGGTGAATTACTCCGCGAAGATAAACGTTGGAAGTTTGGCATTCCGCCCGCTGGCAACGCCAACTTCGCCTGGGTGCAACATTTTATTCATCACCTCAGTCCGATGGGGCTTGCAGGGTTCGTGCTCGCCAATGGCAGTATGTCCAGCAACACAAGCGGCGAAGGCGAAATCCGCAAAGCCATCATCGAGGCAGACCTTGTGGACTGTATGATTGCTCTTCCAGGACAACTTTTTTACTCAACACAGATTCCAGTCTGCCTGTGGTTCATCGCCCGGGACAAGAGAAATAGCCGCTTCCGTGACCGCCGCGGTGAAGTTCTCTTCATAGACGCCCGCAAACTCGGCACAATGATTGACCGCGTCCACCGAGAACTGACCGATGAGGACATTCATAGAATTGCCGCCACTTATCACGCTTGGCGCAGCGACAAGGACTGCAGGAAGAAGTACGCCGATATTCCCGGCTTCTGCAAAAGTGCCACGCTTGATGACATTCGTCAGCACGGGCACATTCTAACTCCCGGGCGCTATGTCGGCGCAGAGCAAGTTGAGGACGATGACGAACCCTTTGAAGAGAAAATGGAACAACTTACTACCACGCTTGAAGGGCAGTTGAAGGAGTCAGCGAAGTTAGAAAAGATGATTAGAGAAAACCTGAAGGGACTGGGTTATGGCGAAAACATATAGTCTTGTTCCTGTAAAACGGATTGAGCAGCAGATTCTTCTTATCCGCGGTCACAAGGTTATGCTGAGTTCCGATTTGGCAGCGCTGTACGGAGTAGAGCCTCGTGTACTTGTGCAGGCTGTCAAACGCAATATTGAGCGTTTCCCAGAGGATTTTATGTTCCAGTTGACAAGAGAAGAGTTTCACATCTTGAAATCACAAATTGTGACTTCAAGTTGGGGAGGCGTTCGCCGAGCCACTCCCTACGCTTTTACAGAACAGGGCGTAGCGATGCTTTCCAGCGTGCTGAACAGCCGTCGAGCCATTCGGGTCAACATAGAAATAATGCGCGCTTTTGTCCGCCTGCGCGAAATTGTAACTGCGCATAAAGAACTCGCCCGCAAACTTGAAGAACTTGAGAAGAAATACGACAAGCAGTTCGCGGTAGTTTTTGAGGCAATAAAGCAGTTGATGGAACCGGTGACAGAGAAATCAAAAGGGCGCATCGGATTTCAGCCGAAGAAGGAGTAAGTATAAAAATACCCGTTGAAATGCAGAAGCAATACTTTAGCGCCAACCGGAAGGAGCCGGAATGAAGGAAGACGATTCTAAGTATAAACATTATCTGGAACAAAGAAAAGCATATGATGAGATGGAACTCGAGATGAGCGGCCGCTACGACAAATGGATACTGACTCTATCCGCCGGAGCCTTCGGAATTTCTCTGGCGTTTATAGAGAAAATCGCGCCAAGCCCTCACCGTAGCGCTGTTTGGCTTCTTGTAGTTGCGTGGGGGTTTCTCTTATCGACCATCATATTGGGTTTAGTGTCATTTCTTACAAGTCAGTCTGCTATAAGGAGAATGCGGGATATGCTTGACCGGAGCATTGAAGATGAAAATAGGCCGCAGCAGCCCAACCCATCGGCAAAACGAACCAATACGTTGAACTATTTCAGTATGCTCACCTTCACAATCGGAGTGAGTTTTCTTTGTGCTTTTTCTATATGCAACATCACAAAATGAGGAGGGAGAGACCAATGGATAAGGGGAGAAGTTCACCGCCAAATAAGATGATTAAAAGACCACCGGCAACGCAAACACCTAAAAGGCGAATAACCTCGGGATTTGTCCCACCCAATCCGCCTAAACCAAAACCCAAGCCTCGGCAAAAAACTTAATAACAGGATGGGCAACAGGAATATAGACCGAAAGGTGGCAAGGCAATTTGAGCCAACCTGAAGGAGCTGGGGTATGGCGAGTAGCAATTGGCAGGAATACCGGCTCGCCGACTTGTGCGAGTCCATAGACTACGGCTACACCACCTCCGCTGTAGATGCACCAGTGGGACCGAAGTTTCTCCGCATCACCGACATTGTTGGTACTTGCATTGATTGGCGCACTGTCCCCTACTGCAATATTCCCGCTGAGTTGGTTGAACAGTTCCGGCTGCACGATGGTGATGTTGTGATAGCACGCACCGGCGCTACGACAGGATTCAGCGCATATATTGCTGCCCCACCAGATGCCGTATTCGCCTCGTATTTGGTGCGGCTGAAAGTCGGAGACAAAGCCGTTTCGCGCTTCATTGCCTACTTTCTCAAGACATCTGTCTTCTGGGATTACATGCGGGGGGTTCTCGGCGATAAGTCGGCTCAACCTAATGCCAGCGCAACGACGATGACCCAAGCGAAACTACGGTTACCGTCTCTTACCGAGCAGCGGGCGATTGTGCACATTCTCGGCACGCTGGATGACAAGATAGAACTGAATCGGCGGATGAATGAGACGTTAGAAGCGATGGCACGAGCAATCTTCAAATCTTGGTTCGTTGATTTTGACCCAGTCCGCGCAAAATCCAACGGCCGCAATACTGGACTACCCAAAGAAATCGCCGACCTCTTCCCAGATTCCTTTCAGGGCTCCGAACTCGGCAGAATCCCTTCTGGTTGGAAAGTGCGTAGTCTCGATGAAATAGCCAACTATCTCAACGGACTTGCTCTCCAGAAGTATCCGCCAGAAAGCGAAGACTATCTCCCAGTCATCAAGATTGCTCAACTTCACGCAGGGAACGCCTTGGGGGCAGACCAAGCGAGCGTGAACATTCCTCCTGAGTATATCGTCGAGAATGGGGACGTACTGTTCTCTTGGTCGGGAAGCTTGGAAGTTGTTATTTGGTGCGGTGGTCGGGGCGCTTTGAACCAACATCTCTTCAAAGTCACGTCGAACCGGTTTGAGAAATGGTTCTACTACCTTTGGACCAAACACCATCTATCCGACTTCGCAGCGATTGCCGCAGGCAAGGCAACTACAATGGGCCACATTCAGCGTCATCACCTGAGTGAAGCCAAAGTGCTCATCCCACCATCGGAACTGCTTGAACAGATGGATAGAAACTTCGCTCCGCTTATAAGCCGGTTTATCAACAACAGGGTTGAATCTTGCACTCTTGCCGCTATTCGCGATTCGCTTTTACCGAAACTCCTTTCCGGCGAAATCCGGGTAAGAGATGCTGAAAAGTTCTTGGAGCCAAATCTATGAGACATTTGAGCAATCTTGGCAACAAGTTCAAGATTCCGATTCCTGTTGATGAGAAAGGATATATTGGCAGGCAATGCCCGAACCTGAACTGCAAGCGTTATTTCAAGATCAGGCTGGGCACAGGATTAAAGGGAGAGAACCTGCCGTTACACTGCCCATACTGCGGGCATGAGGGCAAAATTGCTGACTTCGCCACGCAGGAACAGATAGACTATGCTGTTTCTATCGTTGGGCGCTCAGTGGAAGAAGCAGTCGTGCAAGACCTGAAAGACATGGCGAGCGATTTCAACCGCCGGATGTCTAGCGGGCTTTTTGCTCTCAAGATGAACGTAAAGTCGTCACCGGCACCTATACGGTACTACGCAGAGAAAGAACTTGAAACGGATGTTGAGTGCAAAAACTGCTCCCTTCAGTATTCGGTCTACGGCGTGTTCGCGTTCTGCCCTGACTGTGGACAACATAATTCTCTCCAGATTCTTGAGAAGAACATGGAACTCACGGGCAAGATGCTGGATATGGCTGCAACCACTCAGACGGAAATAGCAGGCAAGTTGGTCGAGAATGCCTTTGGGGACTGCGTCTCTGCATTTGACGGCTTTGGGCGTGAGTTATGCCGCCTCCATGCCAGTAAATCCTCCGACCCGGTAAAGGCCGGGAAGATTCCCTTCCAGAACTTGGAGGGCGCGAGACAGAACCTAAGCAGGTTCTTCAAACTTGACCTTGCCGCTGGCCTTACAGGCGACGAATGGAAAGCGGCGGTCCGTGGCTTTCAGAAGCGACACCTCCTGTCTCACAAGACGGGCGTCGTTGACGATGATTACGTCCGCAAGTCGGGAGACGCACAGGCAGTGGTGGGCCGGAAAGTGGGCGTCAGAGCGGATGAAGTCCGAGAGCTTGTGCGAATCGTCGGCAAGATGGCCCGGCATGTTTCCAGGGGACTCGGAGGAGCAAAGTCCGTTGAACAGTCTTCGGCTGGAGAGAGACCTTGAGGTACCCAATATGAACAGCGAGCTTGTCAGCAAGAAGACACGGAATGAGTTCCGCGAGTTCCTCGTTGGGTGGACGCTCCGAGAGATAGAAGCGGAGTTTGATGCTGCCAATATCTCTTGTGATCGCCAATTTGAGCCGCAGGTAAGCGGCCAGAGGCGCTCTCTTGTTGAGCAATACTACCATTCCCTTGATTTCACTAACCCATCTGACGTTCGTAAGTTGTTACAGGCGTACGAAAATGTCTTGAATACCGCCAGACAAAGAGCCTACGTAAGTCAAGGGTATGTGAGTATTCATTTGGCGTCGATGATTGAGTCGTTGGCTGAGTGGCTGAGGAAAGATGGATTCAGGTACGAAAATAATGAGATCATTCCTATCACTCCCGGCGCCCGCAAGGTATTTGAAGAAGGAGATGCATCTCGGACTATTTCAGAGGTTACGCGGCGTAACATTTTTGACGAGCTCCGTGTAGCAATCGACTGTGTTCTTGGCCCAGAATATGTGGTGTGGCACGGGCGACTTGACGAGATAGAGTTCCTCAAAAGAATTTTTGACCTTGATGCGCTTCCCTCTAAGGACCCCAGAATGAAAAACGCTCGAGAAGATATATGGCAGCATAGGTACAATAACAATGACTGGGGGGATGATTGGGTATTTTTTGACGAGAGGTTTAACCTGCTGAAAGGTCCCGACCATATATTCCTTGAATTCCTTTGCGAAATGGTTCACCCGGTGGTTAGATCAGATACTGCCGATGCCACGCGTTTGGTTGAACTATTCAACAGGCACTTGGACCAAGATGGCTGGGAGATTGTTGAGAAGACAAGGGTTTCAGGCAGACCAGTCTTTGCCGCGCGACGCAAGGGCACAAAAGGTGCGGCACTAAATGCGGCAAAATCTGTTGCCTCCGCTCTTGATTCCGCGTACATCTCACAACAGATTACAAGAATGGAGACTTCCATTGGCTCAGACCCTGAATTAGCGATAGGGACAGCAAAGGAATTTGTAGAAACAGTCTGCAAGACCATACTTCACGAGTGCGGCGAAGCGGTATCCAAAGGTGCTGACCTGCCACAACTGGTCAAGCAAGTGAGAGAAAGACTCGAGCTTCTTCCTGATAGTGTGCCGGAAAAGTCCAAAGGTGCCGAGGTAATCAAACGACTTCTCAATAACCTTGGGACGGTAGCACAAGGTATAGCCGAATTGAGAGGACTTTATGGTTCAGGGCATGGAAAGGATGCGAAGGTCAAGGGGTTGCAATCAAGGCACGCTCGTTTGGCAGTAAACGCGGCGACAACTCTTGGTGTGTTTATCTTTGACACCTACCAAGAGCGTAGAGGAAACAAGTAATGACAGTAACAGAATCTACAGTTGAAGAAGCAGCGCTTGCGTGGTTCCAAGGACTTGGATATACAGTTCTTCACGGACCCGATATTGCGCCGGGGGAATTGGCGGCTGAGCGGGAGAGTTATCAGGAACCTTTCCTGCCGCGTCGCCTGAAAGATGCGCTTGCACGGCTCAATCCTGAAATACCGGCGGAAGCGCTTGAGGAAGCATACCGCAAAATCACGCGGCAGGAGTCGCCATCGCTGATTGCAAACAACGGGGCTTTTCATCGGATGCTTGTAGCTAGCGCGGACGTGGAATACAGGAGCGGAGATGGCAGAATTGTTGGCGACAAAGCGAAACTCATTGACTTTGAGAACCCGGATAACAACGACTGGGTGGCGGTGAACCAGTTCACCGTAGAGGAAGGAAAACATAATCGGCGTCCTGATGTGGTAGTTCTTGTCAACGGTTTGCCGCTTGCCATTGTTGAGTTGAAGAATCCAGCAGATGAGAACGCGACCATCTGGACTGCGTTCAATCAGTTACAGACCTACAAGCAGCAGATTCCTTCGCTTTTCGCGTTCAACGAATTGCTGGTTGTCTCTGACGGTTTGGAAGCGCGGATCGGCTCGCTCACTGGGAACAAAGAATGGTTCTTGCCGTGGCGAACTATTGAGGGCGAGGAGTTGGCGCCAGCATCGCTGCCTCAGTTGGAGGTTCTTACCAAAGGGGTTTTCGAGAAGCCTCGTTTCTTGCAGTTCATTCGCCACTTTATTGTATTTGAAGAAAGGAAAGGCGGACTACTCAAGAAGATTGCCGGATACCATCAGTTCCACGCTGTGGCGAAAGCGGTTGAGGCAACAATTGAGGCTTCGCACCCTGCTGGTGATAAGCGCTGCGGAGTGGTCTGGCATACTCAGGGTTCAGGAAAGAGCCTTACGATGGCTTTCTATGCTGGGCGGATTATATTACATCCAGCGATGGAGAACCCAACCATTGTTGTAATAACCGACCGCAACGATTTAGACGATCAACTTTTTGATACTTTCGCCGCCTGTAACGAACTCCTGAGGCAGAAACCGGTCCAGGCCGACAATCGCGCGCACCTGCGGCAGTTGTTGAAAGTAGCGTCAGGCGGCGTGGTGTTTACCACGATTCAGAAATTCCTGCCTGATCAGAAAGGAGACTCTTTCCCGCGTCTGTCTGACCGAAGAAACATTATTGTTATCGCGGACGAAGCGCATCGCAGTCAGTACGATTTTATTGACGGATTTGCCCGGCATATGCGGGACGCTTTGCCGAATGCGTCATTTATTGGGTTCACCGGCACTCCGATTGAGTTGAGGGATAGAGTCACTCGCGCGGTCTTCGGCGATTACATCAGTATATACGACATTCAGCGGGCAGTTCAGGACGGTGCGACTGTGAAGATTTTTTACGAGAGCCGCCTTGCAAAATTAGAACTTGACGAGAAGGAGAAACCGCATTTGGACGAGGAGTTTGAGGAGATTACTGAGGGCGAAGAGGAGGCTCACAAGGAGAAACTCAAGACGAAGTGGGCAGCTCTGGAAGCCGTGGTCGGCACGGAGAAACGCATTCGGCTTATCGCCCAGGACCTCGTCAACCACTTCGGGCAGCGATTGGAAGCAATGGATGGCAAGGCTATGATAGTCTGTATGAGCCGCCGCATCTGCGTTGACCTTTACGATGCGATTATCAAACTCCGTCCGCACTGGCACAGCGAAGATGATACAAAAGGGGTTATCAAGATTGTGATGACAGGCTCCGCGTCTGACCCGCTGGAGTGGCAGCAGCACATCCGCAACAAGGCGCGCCGAGAGTCTCTGGCTGACAAGTTCAAAGACCCGAATGAGCCATTCAAGGTTGTAATTGTCCGCGATATGTGGCTCACAGGTTTTGACGCGCCCTGCTTGCACACGATGTATGTAGACAAGCCAATGCGCGGGCATGGGTTGATGCAGGCAATCGCGCGAGTGAACCGTGTATTTCGTGACAAGCCAGGCGGTTTGGTCGTTGACTATCTGGGGCTTGCTGACCAACTGAAGTGGGCTTTGGCAGATTATACGGAAAGCGGAGGAGAAGGCACCACCGCCATCGACCAAGAAGAGGCAGTTGCGGTGATGCTGGAGAAATACGAGATTTGTTGCGACCTCTTCCACGGTTTTGATTGGTCAAGTTGGGGTTCCTCTGATCCAGCGCAGCGTCTTAGCCTCCTTCCATCTGCTCAGGAACACATTTTGGCGCAAGAAGAGGGAAAAGAGCGGCTTCTAAAGGCAGTGACAGAACTTTCTCAGGCATTTGCTCTCTCGGTTCCGCACGAGAAGGCAATTGAGATACGCGATGGTGTCGCGTTCTTTCAGGCGGTCCGTGCCGTGCTTGCCAAGTCCGGCGCACCGAGTCCGAAACCTGAAGAGGACCTTGAGCACGCGATACAGCAACTTGTTTCAAAAGCGATCGCGTCTGATAAGGTCATAGATATCTTCACCGCCGCCGGGCTCAAGAAACCTGATATATCTATCCTTTCAGAAGAGTTTCTCACTGAAGTTCGCGGGCTGCCGCATAAGAACCTTGCTGTCGAACTTCTGCGCAAACTCTTGAATGAAGAAATCAAGACGCGGTCTCGGAAGAACATTGTCCAAGCGCGCTCATTTGCAGAGATGCTGGAGAAAAGCATCCGCGCATACCAAAACCGCACCATAGAAACCGCGCAGGTTATAGAAGAACTCATTGCTCTCGCAAAAGATATGCGCGAGGCGAACCGCCGCGGAGAGCAACTTCGTCTTACCGAAGAGGAACTCGCATTCTACGATGCCTTAGAGACCAACGACAGCGCGGTGAAAATTCTTGGTGACGAGACCCTGCGAACCATCGCACGCGAACTCGTAGAAACTGTCCGCAATAACGTCACTATTGACTGGACCGTCAAGGAATCTGTCCGTGCGAAGTTGCGCATTATGGTAAAACGCATCCTGCGCAAGTATGGCTATCCGCCCGACAAACAGGAAAAAGCAACTCAGACGGTATTAGAGCAAGCCGAGGTTCTATGCAGAGACTGGGCAGAATAAAAGGCATAAGCCTAACGGCATTTTGAATCCTTGGTTTGCTGAGGAAAAAAGGTGAGAAGGAAGGAAACGCATCATATAGTTGTTTTAGCCGGTCCGAATGGCGCGGGGAAATCTACAACTGGACCCACGCTTCTGCGGGATACGCTCGGGATTACGGAGTTCGTGGACGCTGATATAATCGCGCGCGGGATTTCAGCGTTTGACCCTGAAAACGTAGCGCTCCAAGCGGGAAAGGTCATGCTTCGCCGTATCCGCGAACTTGTGCGCCGACGCGCGGATTTCGCCTTTGAAACCACGCTTGCTATCCACTCTCTTGCCCCGTGGCTTGTCAATCTGCGTAAGGAGGGCTATTGCGTGCATATTATCTTTCTGTGGCTGCCAAGTGCAGATTTTGCCGTTGACCGCGTTAGAGACCGCGTGCGAATGGGCGGGCACAGCGTTCCTGAACAGACAATCCGACGGCGTTACTATGCAGGATTGCGGAACTTATTCAAACTGTATTTGCCTATTGCTGAAACTTGGCGAATATATGATAACTCTCGGGCTGGCGGTCCACGGCTGATTGCTATGGGTAAGGGAACTTGTACTGAGCAGATTCTTGATGAGTTCATCTGGAAACAGATTCTGGAGGAAACCGCTTATGAGAAATAAATCCAAGAAAAGCGTTGCCGCTATTATCAAGGACAACAGAGCGGTAACCACCGCTCTGAGAGCGGGCGTACGCGAAGCGCTGGTTCGCCATCGCAAGGCGGGAGAGCCAGTCGCCGAATGGCGGAACGGGAAGACTGTATGGCTCGGTCCCAAAGAAATAGACCAGCGAATCAAGGAAATTGATGACAACGGCAGATAATGGGAGTGGTGCTGTCGGCAGTTTTCTGCGAGTCGGTGATAGAACTCATGGCCACCCGCCTTTCCAAAGCAAGAAGTGTGTAAGGGAATCAGATACGACCGATTCACCGAAGAATAAAGGGAACACATGGCCAAGAAGTACAAAGGCAAACTATCGTTTCAGCAACTCTCCGATGGAATAAACCTGTGCCTTGAAAACGCCCAGGCGTTAGTGAAAGAAGCAAGGCTCCTTCTTGAGCACCAGCACTTCGCGAGGGCAACGACTCTTGCCATCGTAGCTATGGAAGAGCTCGGAAAAGTTCATATCCTTCTTGCTATGGCTCAAATTCATCCTAAGAACCAGAAACTATGGTCGGTGAAGTGGGGGATGTTCTATGGACATCAGAAGAAAACTTTGTCGTCTTTTATAGACCTAATACCCGATAGTTTTCCTGTGGGTTCCCGCATCGCGACTTCAACGCGATTTGCCCCTGAGTACGTATCTTTGCAGGAAGACCTCAGGAAAATTTCTCTCTATGTTGACTATCTGGCGGAAAAGCAAACATGGGTATCCCCTTTGCTGATAAAGCGCGAAGAGGCTTCAGGGATTGTCGAATCCGCCGAAAAGGCGGTTCAGAGACTTAGCGCCATCAGAGATACCGGGATATTTGCTGAAAAGGCCCTCCAGATTCAGCATGAAGAGACTTGTTTCCTCACAGAGAACTTGCTGAAAAACGGGCAATTAGACCTTGGGGAAGCGAGGAAGATAGCTGGTGCGGCGCCAGAGGCTGTGCGGCGTTACTTTTGTAGGCTCTTGAAAGAAGCGGATGTGAGATTTCCTGACGATATGAAAATCAATGGCGTGAACTGGCGCGAGTTTGTTGGCATACCAGGAACAGGTGAGAAAGCCTGAGAAGTCCGTGGCGAGAATAAAAGGCATTCTAATTCGGAAGGAGGGGTTCGAAGATGGCTAGAGCCGGGCGACATCAAAAAGCAAGAAGATACGAGAGAGCCAAGGCGAGAGCCCACAGGGGCAAGCACATAGGCGGTTCCGGTCGTCCCGACTATAGGAGAGGGCAGGTTAAGGGCGAAGTGAAGCACTGGAGTCGCCCAGTTGACAGCGGCGTGATAAAGAAGGCAGCAAGAAAACAGGTAAAAGAGATTGTAAGCAAAAGCGGCTTCACGAGACCTGCGATAGAGAGAGCAAAACGCTCCGGCATACGCCTTATCTCCCGCGGCAGAACAGTCACATAGTTGTAGGTGGAGAACATGCAGAACCTTCGCACACCGGCGGAACTCGCTACCATAGTTTCAAAGAGGCTGCAACAATTAGAAGAAAGAGCCAAAGAGGGGGAACGCACAGCCATTTACGTTCCAAAAGGTGTTATCCGCAAAATGGATGCACTGTTACCAAAGTATATATTGGTCTCTGATAGCACAGTGAAAAGGAATATCTGTTACGCCATGGAGGCACTTGACTTTTATCGCTGGCTGATAAATAGGTTCAAACTATACGGACCCGTTGAAGGGTATCTTTACAAGACGGGCATCATTCTTGCCAATATGATTGTTGAGGCAGTGACTCGGGATTTTCTCACCCGAAAGTGGCTAACACCGAGCAACAAACACTTAAGGAACATAGATAAACTTGAGCAGTTTGGGATACCGGCAGGGCTTTGCAAGAAAATGCACAGCCTCAATAGTCGCCGAGAGAACATACATCTTCACCTGGTGTCTGACCTTGAAAGTGCAAAGTACACACTAAAGGACTGGAACGAGTCCATTCTCTGCTTACAGGCTGTGAGAGGGGCGTTGTTGCAATAGAGGAGAAAGGAGAATTAGATATGCCGAATTATGGTGTTTACCTCAACATTCACCCGAGCGAAACGCAAAAGGGTGTAACCATTCACAAACTTCCCTGCAGTTCTTACAAGCAGCACCACGGAGGCGCTGGGATGTATACCTTCCACAAGAACTGTGGCACTTTTGACGAAGCGATAAGAAGAGCGTCAGAGTGGGCATTGAATTGGCACGCCCCCATCAAAATATGTAGAAGATGTCGTCATAACTGGCAACTTCCATAATAGGTGAGCGCGATGCAATTTATAAGGCGGTGATAGAACTTGTTACCAATCGCCTCAAGAAAGGAGGGACAATGCAACACAAGACGATTGAGGTTGAGGTCAATCCTGCGGTTCTAAGATAGGGAGCGTTTCCTAATAAGACATACTTTGAGGCGAATAGTCTGTTATGGCAAGATTCGGTGGTAAAAAGGCATCTGAACCAAAACATGTCTTCAGCATTTTCAAGATCAAGGCTGAGGAGGTTCAATCTTGCGAGAGTGAATTGAATCGGCGAGGATACCAAGACGTTCCCTTGAAAAGCGAGTACCAGGATTTCAAGGTCCTTGTGCATAAATCACCTACTTCGAAGCCGCCCCGATGGCAGAAATTGCTGGAAGAAGCGGCGGAGGATCCTGGCCTGATCAAGTCATTAGTGAGTGTGATCCCTTCATTCGCGGTTCTCGTAAGAACGCCGAACGGAAACTGGTATGCTTCAGGTGGAGGTCTCACAGCGCATTTACTCCACCGTTACTGTGACCCTGAGTTTGGGATAGAAATTGCAGCACGAATTCTGCCTCCGCATCGCCTGAAAAATATTCGCTCCAAATCACTTGCTGGGAGAATTGTGCAAGAAGACGTGGTTTATAGGGGATACTACAACTACAGTCTTGACCCAGGCAACTTGGGCAAAGTCACCAAGGAACTGATCGGAGAATTGAGTAGACAAGACGTTTCAGAACTTCTTGGGCTGGGATCGGGAGTTAGGAACGTCATGCGCCTGCACGCAAGTTCATCGCACTTCACGGTTCAGCGTTCGCTCAACTTGAAAGAATTGAAAGTGTTGGCTGAATCTTTCGACACGGTTCTATCTAAGAAGAGCCAGTTTGATTTGTTCAAGGGATACAGGGAGGTTGAGAGTCAGAAGGAAGTTGGTCCATTGAAAGAAAAGTTGATAAGTGACCTTACGGAACAGTATCAGCGATTTCTCGAGAATCCGGACGAGTTTGTAGAAGATAACATAGGACTAAGCTATGACGACCCCAAGCGCATATTGCTCTGCACGAATTTTACGGTCTCCTTGCTTGACAGCAGACGTGAGGTGGAACACCTGGACTTGTGGCATGTCTTTGACGCCCTCCGCCAGATGGGGAAGAAGAACTTCAGGAAGGGATATATTGGGTCAATTCATATCGAGGGATTTGACCCTGATGGTAAGCCAATGATAGAAAGAGAAACAGTTTATTCTCTTTTGTATGCGGAGGTCAAGGATTCTTCTGGTCGCCTGTATTCACTTGTAGACTCCAAGTGGTATTCGATTTCAGGTGATTTTCGGGACCAAGTGAACCAGAAGGTCAAGGCTATTCTAGACGCGTCTGGTGGGGTTCACCAGCAATTCGTGCTGCCGCCCTGGCCAGTGACATCAACCTCTACTGTAACTGAGCCAGAGTACATCGATGAGATATGTCACCAGAAGGAGTTCGTCAAATTGCATGGTGACCACGTTGTTCTTCAGGGTGGAGATAAATCGGAAATTTGTGATGTGCTTGACACACGTGCGTTACAGCCGAGACTCGTCTTCCTGAAAAAGGGATTTGGGAGCTACCTGAGAGAAGCATTAGCCCAAGTAAGAACCTCGGCGGAGCTGCTCGATAGAGAGCCCAAGTTCACGAAACTGGCTCTTGCTAAGATACAAGAGTGCACGAAAAAGGAGCCTATTTTCAAAACTTTTACCGAGTGCCACTTGGTACTGGCTGTCACGGACCACTCCATCAAGCGCGCGGGCATTCAATTGCTTGACAAGTTGACTACAGTGGTGAAACTCGACTTGGTAGAGACCCACAGGTTTGTAACATCAGACCTCTCGTACAAAATGTATCTGCACGAGATACCACATTGTGCCACTGTTCGGTCGGGGTAGGGTAACAAGCTGTGAGAGAGGAAAGTCGAGGAAGATGGTCTATCCATGCGCCTTCATCGTGGATTTGAACATCCTTGAGAATGGTTCCAATGAGACTTCAGCCATGTCTGCCCGACCTGAAGGTGGTTCTGTGTTTTTCTCGTGGTCGTTCCTGCCCCCGAAGACTGACCCAGCCAAAGAAATGATAGAGCAAATGCGCCTCTAAAAGCAATTTTTTCAGAATTTTCCTTGACAACCTCCAAATAAGTTAGTAAATTGTTAGGAGAGGAATATTATGACGCCGAAGCAGAAAAAAGTGGTTGAGTTTATTCAGCGGTTCTGCGAAAAGTGCGGCTTTGCGCCGACGCTGGAAGAGATTGCGCGGGAAATGCGTGTATGCAAGATCACCGCGCTTCAGTACCTTCGCGCACTGGAAAGACAGAAAATCATTTCGCGGCAGCGCTATGCTCGTAGGGCAATTGAAATTACCGCGCCGGAATACAAACTGCGCAGAGCAACGCAACTGCCTCTCTTAGGACGCATCGCCGCCGGCAGCCCAATTGAAGCGATAGAAGTTCCAGAGACCATAGACCTCGCCGAAGAGATAACCGCCGGCTCACGCAAAGATTTGTTTGTCCTACAGGTGAAAGGTAATTCTATGGTTGAAGACGGAATTTTTGGCGGCGATTATGTGGTGATAGAAAAACGCGAGGTTGCCGAAAATGGTGAAACCGTCGTCGCGCTTCTGCCTGACGGCTCGGCGACGCTAAAACGCTTTTACCGCGAACCGAAGCGTATCCGTCTTGAGCCAGCGAACGCTAAGATGAAGCCGCTCCGTGTCCGCGATGTCCAAATCCAAGGCATTGTCCGCTCGGTAATCCACCGATTCGAGAAGATTTGAAACAAGAAGGAGGAGTTTGGTGAACACACAATCACTTGCGCATGTGAGACTTGATAACGTTCGGAAGTTAGAGGGTTTTGTCGCAAAAGATTATCCCCCGCAACAAGAGGGGCAATGGATAGAGATGATAGTGAGAGGCTTCTTTACCTCTGACCAGAAAGAGTTCTACGACTACATGAAACAAACATCCAGCATCTTCCTCAATAACATCCAGTGGGCTCATCAGGTCAACAATTTTCTTATCCTAATACATCAAGACCAAACAGCAGATGTGTATGTCAATGACTTCCCGATAATTTACGAGGGAATGCTAAAGCGGAACTGCCAAGCCGGAGAGATGTTGAGGCTGCAAGATATTGCGGACATAAGGTCGCTCAAATTCCCTGGCATCGAAATCAACAAAACTGATAATGTGATACTTTCTTTCAGATGGGGCTGGAAATTCGGTCTCTTCTTTGACCTTATGCAGTGGGAAAAGGGTCACTGCTTAGATATTGACTCTTTGCACAGAGAACTTGGCTGGCACTACAAACGACTTATGTTCCAGAGCGAGTACGCCGTTCTTGAAAACAGGCCAACTTTTCAGCAGATGCTCGGTGACGGCTGGTTCCCTTTCGTACAAATCATCGGAGGCGAATTCGCAGAACTTTCACGCTTCTACAAGGACAAATTCTTATCGTCAACAACTCAGTTTGTGAACAGGTTCAACAAGGACAGAATAATGCGATTTGTCGATAGGTGGTGGAATAATAGATTCTTTGAGCAGAAAAAAAGCATCATACTTGCGGGAGTCGAAGCCTATCTTACGAATACTCAAGCCGGATTCATAAACTGCATAAAGAACCTTACTTCGGAAATCGAAGGTATAATACAATTGCACCACGCCCACCAAGATGCAACAAAAGCGTCTTTACGCCATGTTGAACTTGCCCAGCACTTGAAAAAGGCGGCCGAGAAGAAGTTTGACTCCATAGAGCCTCTCTCTTTCCCAGAAGAGTTCTGCCGTTACATAAACGAAATCTTTCTTAAGGGGTTTGACCTGGAGACCGGGAACATTGATTTGTCAAGACATACTGCCTTACACGGAGTAGCAAAGCCAGAGGATTACACCAAGGTCAAAGCATTGCAGTGTATCTTTATGCTTGACCAGATGTATTTCTATCTCAGTTGAATTTTCCTGTTCAGAGGCGCCTCGGAGCAGTGGTTGCGGTGTGCAAAATGAGAACCGAAGTTATAGAGGAAGTAGTCAAAGTCAGAGCGGACTTTGGGAGCGGAGAGATGACGCCAGTTGCGTTCAAACGCAAAGGCAGAATCTACTGCGTGGACAAAGTCAACACCCGCTGGGCTGACAGAGAAGGGCAAAGCGTTGTCTACTACTTCTCCGTTGACTGCGGCGGAGATACCTACGAACTATCACTGCGCACGCAGGATATGGTTTGGCGCCTTGAACGCGTGGTGCTGGAGGAATAGAAACCACAGGTGAACACAGGTAAACACAGTGGAACGAAGAATTCTACATCTGGACATAGATGCATTTTTTGCGTCCGTGGAGCAGTTACGCAATCCGCGGCTGGCGGGCAAGCCGGTAATTGTCGGAAGCGGATGCATCGCCTCGTGCTCCTACGAAGCGAGAAAATTCGGGCTCTACGCGGGACAGAGTCTCTCAGAAGCGAGACGGCTCTGTCCAAAAGCGGTGATTCTTGAAGGCAACTACTTTGTTTATCGCTGCTTCACCAACCGCGTCTGGGAGATATGTAGAACGTTCTCCCCGAGCGTTGATACCTACCTTGACGACGCTTACCTTGACCTCAAGGGCACGGAGAATCTTTACCCTGACATTCTGAAAAGCGCCGCACAACTGAAAGACCACATTAGACGCGAGACCGGGCTTTCCGTTACCGTGGGAATCGGTCAAAGCCGCATTGTGGCGAGAATGGCAAGTAAATCGGCGAAGCCAGATGGCATGCGTCTGGTTGAGCCTGCAGAGGTGCTTCCGTTTCTCGCTAACTTTGAGGTTGATAAACTTCCCGGCGTGGGACATAAAACCGCAGAGGTGCTCAAGCGGCTGAATATTCACGCTGTCGGTGAACTGCGGAACCTGCCGCGCCACGGGCTTGAAGCGCTTTTCGGCAAATTAGGGCTCGCCATTTATGACCGCTGCCGCGGACTGGACACAATGATTACAAGCAAAAAAGAGATTCCGCACAGCATATCGCGCGAAACAACGTTTCATAAAGAGACCACCAACCGCGCTGAGATTGAAGGAATGCTTTGTTACCTGACCGAGCGAATCGGCTACACCCTGCGGCAACTCGGCTGCGCGGCGAAAACGATTCACCTTAAAATCAGATACGGCGATTTTGAAGGAGAGAAGGCGAGTGAGAGTCTGCTTGAAGCAACAGATATTGACAACGAAATCCACCGCGCCGCAGTCGGAATCCTAAACAGAATTTACACCCGCCGCGTTGCTCTGCGGCACATCGGTATAACCGTCTCCCACATCTTACCTTCCGAGAAAGGGAGGCGAAGCCTCTTTGAGACTGGCGAGGAACGCGCGCATAGACTGCTTCACGCGATAGATAAAATCCGCGGTAGATTCGGGTTTTCCGCGATAACAGTCGGCAAAGCGATAAATCTTTTGGGCAATTTAAAGCAGGACTCCTACGGCTATGTGTTACGCACCCCTTCGCTTACGAAGTAACTACTCGCTGTGCTGCGGCGCGTCGGCGACAAACTCTATTGTTCAACGTGCGGGGCAGTTGGGAATTCCTGCGCTTGCGCTGACGGATGAGAATAACCTCTATGGTGCTGTGGGATTTTTCAAAGCGGCGAAAGAGGAAAATATCAAACCCATTCTCGGCGCAATAGTCACAACCAAAAATGAAGAAGTGGTCCTTCTCGTTCAGAACGCGATCGGCTACAGCAGCCTCTGCGAGATAATCAGCCGAAGAAATCTTGAACAGGATTTTTGCCTGAGCGATTCTCTGCCCGCGTCGCAGGAAGGACTTTTAGTGACTACCGAATACCTCAATTTAGCGCGTGCTCTTTCGGGGAAAATAGAAAGAGAAAGACTCTTTCTTGAACTTGTCCGTCCGGGAAGAAGTATCAGTCACGAACGGCAAATTATGGAGACCGCGAAATCTCTGGGTCTGCGAGTCCTCGCGTCCAGCGATATTTATTTCTTTTCGCCCGAGGATTTTGAACTCCACGAAATACTTCTTGCAATTGGTAGAACAGAGTTGCTTGATAACGTGAAAGAAGAAGCGGCGCGGCATAAAGAAAACCATCTCCACTCACCGCAGGAGATGCGAAAACTATTTTCTGACTGTCCTGAGGCGCTGACAAATACTCTGCGCATCGCAGAGGCAATTGATTTTGACCTTCTCGCCCGAAAACCTGTCTTTCCGAAGGTGCAGGAAGTGGATGGCAAGTCAGCAGAGCAGCAGTTATGGGAGATGACTTTTTCGCGTGCGCGCACGCGTTATGCTGAAATCACTGACGCGGTCAGAAAACGCATACAATATGAACTGGGGCTTATCAGCAAATTAGGGCTTGCGGATTACTTTTTGGTTGTTTCAGATATTGTTGACCATGCGCGGGAACTGGGCACGCCGACTGCGGGTCGCGGCTCAGGTGCGAGTTCAACCGTGTCTTACTGCCTCGGAATAACCAATGTTGACCCGCTCAAATATGAGTTGCCGTTTGAGAGGTTCCTGAATGAGGGCAGAAAAGATTTTCCCGACTTGGATATAGATTTTTGCTGGCGGCTGCGCGACGACGTAATTGACTACGTTTACAAAAAGTATGGCGATGACCACGTGGCGATGGTTGCGACTTACGGAACCTTTCAGCCGCGGTCAGCGTTCAGAGAGACTGCGAAAGTTTTTGGACTCTCCGACCCCACGATAACGAGAGTGCTGAAGAACCTCTCGCGTGGTCAGCGGAATAACTTGCCCGTAGAACTGGATATGCTTGAGGAAATCCTGCGCATTGCAAAGAGAATAGAGGGTTTCCCGCATCACATTTCAGTTCATTGCGGCGGCGTGGTGATTACGCCTGAGCCGGTCTGCCGTTATGCACCGCTTCAACGGGCTGAGAAAGGCGTGACCATTACCCAGTATGACAAAGACGGCGCAGAGGCGGTCGGACTTGTCAAACTTGATTTACTCGGTAACCGCGCGCTGTCAACTATCAGAGAAGCGATTGACCTCGTGGAGCAGACGAGATGCAAGCGAATCACTCCTGAAAATCTGCCGGATTCGGATGAGAAGACCGTGGCGCTTTTGCAGGCGGGAAACACTCTCGGCTGCAACCAACTTGAGAGTCCTGCGATGCGGAATCTGTTGCAGATGATGCGACCTTCAGGTGTATCAGGCATAATGAAGGTTCTTGCGCTAATAAGACCCGGCGCGGCATCACTCGGAATGAAAGAGCGGTTCATTCGCAGAGAACGCGGACTTGAAAAGCCCTGCGCTTCTGACTCGAAACTCTTAGAAGTTTTGAAGGACACTCACGGAATAATGCTCTATGAAGATGACGCGCTGCTTGTCGTAAGGTGCCTTGCAGGACTGTCAACCGAAGAAGCTGACAAATTCCGCCGTGCAGTGACGAAGTGCAAAAGCGATACTGAACGTTTTCAGTTGTCGGAGGAGTTTTTGACCCTTTGCAGGCGGAACGGCACAGATTTGGCACTGGCGAAAGACCTGTGGGTTCAGATGGCGAAATTCAACTCATTCAGTTTCTGCCGCGCGCACGCTGCGAGTTACGCGGTTCTTGCTTACGCGGTTGCATATTTGAAGGCGCACTACCCGGCGCAGTTCTGGGTCGCAGCGCTCAACAACAACGCGGGGATGTATGAGAAACGAGTCTATATAGAAGCGGCAAAACGCCAGAAGATAAAGATTCTTCTGCCGTGCGTGAACAAATCCGGTGCGGAATTTACTCTGGAGGATAGCGCAATCCGCGTAGGACTTCAGAGTGTATCTGGCTTATCACAGAAGTCCATTGAGACCATAGTTACCAAGAGGGAATCAGAGCCATATCGAGGTCTTTCAGATTTCCTAGCAAGGACCGGGATAGGTCAAAAGGAGACAGAGACGCTTATTCGCTGTGGCGCGTTTGACCTTACTGGTTTCTCGCGCCCACAACTTTTGTGGCAACTCTACACACAACCCCCGGTTTCTGGGAGAAGCTTTTCCCTGGACGATTCACCTGACACTCTCCCGCGGTTGGATGATTACACTGAGGAAAAGAAGTTTCGGGATGAATGGGAACTTCTCGGCTTATCGGCGAGGAAGCATCCGATTAGATATTTTATGAACGGGTACTCACGTAACGGTCCTTTGAGAAGTTCAGACCTGAGACAGCATATTGGCAACGTTGTTAGACTTGCAGGTATCTTGGCAGCGGTGAGAGATGCGGAGACCTCAAAAGGCGAGGTTATGCGTTTCCTTACGCTGGAGGACGAGTCCGGCTTATTTGAAGTGACTCTTTTCCCTGATACCTACCGCCGTGAACGTGGCAGAATTGCGGGTCTTGGTCCTTATCTCGTCACCGGCAAGGTAGAAGACCAATACGATTCGCTTACTATAACAGCGGAATCCCTCTGCACGGGCGCGAATGTTCTTGACTTTGTGGCGTCAAATATGTTGCGATGACCCCCGGGGAACTGAAAAGCGTTTGCTGCACCGGAGGATTAGGATGTCAGTTAGGCGTTTGTTGGCTCTGGTAATCTTCTTGCTTGGGTTTGGATGCCAGAGCGCAATCACAAGGCAGGAACTGCCCGCCGCGCCGAAAGTCCCTCCCGAAGTGGCAGAACAGATTGAGAGATTGTCTAACAAGGATGCGGATGTGCGGGCGTTTGCACCACGTCTTCTCGGCGAGATGGGGGAGAAGGCAGCAGATGCTGTGCCACACCTCGTGCGATTACTGAGCGACAATTCCCAAGCATTTCTGCCGCCTCACGGTTGGACCTGCCCCTCATCGGAAGCCAAGGACGCTCTTGTGAAGATTGGCAAACCATCCGTAGAGCCTCTGATGGAAGTTGTCAACGGCAATAATCTATATGTTCGCAATTTAGCGGTGGAGGCGCTAATCAAGATTGGCGATCCGCGAGCGATGAAGGCGCTATCTGCAGCGCTTGCACGTAAGGACTGGGATGCCAGTCGTTATGGTGGTGAACTGGCAAAAATTGGCAAACCAGCAGTTGAAATGCTGCTCCCTTTCCTTGAGAGTAAGGACGAGGAACTTGCAATTGGTGCAGCAAGCGCGCTGGGAAAGATAGGCGACAAGAGTGCAGCGGAAGGTGTGCTTGCCCTTTTCCAGCGCATTGGCTGGCGTTCGGATATGGTTGTCTTGTTCTACGGCGTTGACCCGCGTTCGGAACTTGCAGAGGCTGCAGCAAGGTTGGGCGGCAGGCGCGCAGCGGAGATCTTGATTCCTTCTCTCAAGGACCCGAGTGAATTTGTTAGAGAACGAACAGCGAAGGCACTCGGTGAAACTAACTGCCCTGAGGGTGTGCCCCCTTTGGCTGAGGCTCTCAATGACGAATCAGAGTCTGTTCGTATGAATGCGGCAGGTTCACTCGGAAAGATTCGGGATCCGCGCGCTGTAGAGCCGCTAGCCACGCTTCTTGATAAAGAGAGAAAACAGAAAGTAAGGGAAGCAGCGACTGAGGCGCTTGGAAGAATGGGGGGACCGGCAGTTGATAGCCTCATAGCGCTGATAAATGACACCAGTAGATTGGGGCGGGAAAAGGCTGTGCAGGCGCTGGGAATGACAAAAGATAGGCGAGCAGTTGAGCCTTTGATTGAGTATCTCGGTGACGATTCATACCGCGTCAGATATGCAGCCGCGAAAGCGTTGGGGGAGATGCAGGCTGTTCAGTCAGCGGACGTGCTAATAGAGGCGATGCTCTATGACGAACACCCGCAGGTCCGCGGATACGCACAGTGGGCGCTTGCGAGGCTCGGCAGTCCTGTTGTGGATAAATTTCTGAATCTTTTGAAAACCCCTGACAAAGAACTCCGCCATAGAGCCGCTGAGATTCTGAAGCAGATAGCCGACCCCGGCACAGTGAAACCATTGCTTACCGCTCTGGCGAGCGAGGACGAGGAATACAGGCAGTGCGCCGCTGAAGCGCTATGTGGAATGGCGGACGCCATCCCCGCAGAGACTCTGATAGATTGGCTCAAGGACAAGAAGAAGCCTGAATGCCTCAGAGAACTCGCAGCGGCGATGCTTTATAAAGTGCGGGATGAACAGGCTACAGATGCCCTGTTAGCGGCACTCAGGGATGAAAACCGGTATGTTCAGCTCTACGCTATCGGTAGCCTGTGTATCCAGAAGTCTCCTCGCGGGGTAAAGCCGCTCGCTGAGTTGCTTGCGAGCGGTTACTATCCTTGGGGCATGGGGGGCACTGACGACGTTATTTTCAATGTGCTCTGGATGCTGGGCAAGCCAGCGGTTGAGCCGCTCATCTCGGTCCTTCCGACAGCCGCTCCAGGGGCAAAGGCGGAAGTAATATGTGTGCTTTCAAAAATAGGGGATACTCGCGCAGTAGAAGCAATAATTCCTTTCCTGAAAGAGGGACTCGGCGAAAAACAGATTACTTCTCCCGCGCCAGGTCAGGAGAGGGCTATATACGAGGCTGTAGAAACTCGCCGATGCGCCGCAATGGCACTCGGGCAACTGGGAGACACGCGCGCTGTCGGTCCGCTTATAGAAGCGCTCGCTGATAAGACCTGCGCTGCTTGCGCTGCCAAAGCGCTGGGAGAGATTGGAGACCCCCGCGCAGTTGAACCACTGATTGTAGTCGTAAAGCGCCATTACGAACGCTTCTGCAAAGAGGAGGAGGATGAAGATGGGGGTGTGTGGGTTGTTCCCTCCGGTGCGCTCTTGCACGATGCTATTGATGCTCTTGGCAAACTTGGTGACAGCCGCGCAGTGGAACCTCTTATGTCTGTGCTCAGGGAAGAGTGCAATCGCCGGTTGAAAAAAGAAATTGAACAGTATGAAAGCGAGGAAGTCAGAGAAAAGGCGATTGAGGAAGACGAGAAGAGCGAGGATGAATGCACGTTCTCGTACGAAAACTGGGGCAAAGAGTGGTCTGATGAGTCCGGAGTAATACAGCCACAGGAGCCATTCTTTACGGAGGTGAATAAAGTTGTGCAAAAGGCGCTGGTGAAGGTGGGGAGAGATTCCGTTTCTGCTCTCATCGCCGCGCTGAAAGATAAGAACGAGTACATTCGTGCGGTGGCGGCTGAAATGCTTGGAGAAATCCGCGAGCCGCAGGCAGCAGCACCGCTTGCTCAAGCGCTTGGGGACAGGCGCAGAATAGTCAGGCTGGAAGCAACCCGTGCTCTTTACCGGCTCGGAAAGCCGGCTCTGGAACACCTTATAAGTGCGCTCAAAAGCGAAAACTGGCAGACCCGAATCGCTGCCGCAACCGCACTCGGTGGTATAAAAGATGACCTCGCCGTCAAAGCGCTTGCAAACTCACTCCGAGACTCTCATCTGCTTGTCAAAGCGTGTGCCGCAAGGTCGCTGCTTGCTCTGGACAGGGAGAAGGAAAAGGTAACGGGTTACCTCCAGTTACGATTTGCGGTAGAGGGGCACCAAACCTGTAAGGTGGCGTTAGAGCCGCTTGCCGTCGTCCTCAAAGACAAAGACCCGCAGGTCAGGCTGAACGCAGTTGGAGCGCTCACAGTTCTCGCAGACAAGCCGCAGGGTCGGGAAGCACTTGCCAGCGCTTTGCAGGACGAAGACAATAACGTCAGGTGCGCCGTTGCTCTCGCACTTGGTGGAAGCAAGGATAGCTGGGCTATAGAGACGCTTTTGGAAGTTATCTCTGGAGACTTTTCCTCGGACGCGAGATATCATGCCAACAGTTTGCTGGAGGAGTTGTATGAACTCGCTGACCTTGACACTCTGCTGGCTGCGCTGAAAAACCAAAAGTCATCTATCAGGAAATATGCTGCGAAAGCGCTTGGCAAACTGAGAGAAAAACGCGCTGTAGAACCGCTCATCGAAGTTCTCAAGGATCCCGATTCGGAACTCCGCGCATGCGCTGCGGAAGCGCTCGGAAATATAGGTGACAGTCGGGCAACAGATGCGCTGCTCGCATCACTAAAAGACACAGATAAACTGACCCGCGGAAACGCGGCCCATTCGTTGGGTCTTATCGGAGAATCTCGGTCAGTGGAGCCGCTGCTTGCCTGCCTGAGCGACTCCGAGCCCGGAGTGCGCTCGGAAGCAGCGCGGGCTTTGGGTACTATGAAGGAGAAGCGGGCTTCAGAACCGCTGGTTGCCCTTCTGGGCGACTCTTATTGGGGAGCACGCGAGGCAGCGATATGGGCGTTGGGTGAGTTGAAAGATGCGCGCGCAGTTCGGCCGCTGAGACCCTTTCTCGAAGACAAAAGTTACAGCACCCGACGCGCAGCAATAGACGCGCTGGTCAAGATTGCAAGCAAAGAGGCTATTGAGGCACTAATTGCCGCTCTCTTCAAGGAAGATTCCTATAAGACAACCCTGGACGAGATTCTCGCAAAAATGGGAGATAAGGCTATTGAGCCTCTTATCACCGCAGTAAAAGAGAACGAGAACCGTCTTGTTCGGGCAAATTCGCTGCATGCTCTGGTTGAGATAGCAGATCCTTGCGCATTTGAATTCGCAATTGGAGCACTCAAAGACAAGCACGAGTATGTAAGGGCGCACGCAGCGAAGGCATTAGGAGAGATAGGTCTGAGAAGCGCAATAAAGCCCCTGATAGAGGCACTTGACGACGAGGATGAGAATGTCAAATCAGAGGTTTTGCAGGCCTTGCATCGCCTGACAGACGCCCCAATAGGTCAGGACAGGACGAAATGGCAGGAATGGTTTGAGAAGCGCATGAGAAAGAAGTAAGTGCATCACCGTGTCACGAAAAGGTAATTCTGACCGTTCCGCTCCGATGGAGAGAGAAAAGTGCAGGTTCTTTGTTTGGCGCGCTCACTCCAGTACGAAAGAACAGACAACTGTCTGACAAAGTAGGGGCTTGTCGGCTCGAAGGTTATTTGTTTTCCGCGCCCGTTTCGCGAGGGAATGTCTTGCGTGTCAACTCGTAGGCGTAATCCTCTGATTCTGAATAAGAAAGACCTGGTCCGCCCTGGAATGCGAGTATTGCGCATAGCTGGCGATAGAACTTCTGCTGTTCCCACTGCCAGGCAGCGATTTCACTTGAATGCTTGTCCTGCCTGGTAGAAAGTATAGAGACAAGCCATCTGCGCCTGCACTCCAGGTCGTAGTCTGTTTGCTTAGCAGTCTTCAACTGAGCCTCAACATTCTTCAACAGCTGTTCAAGTTTTTCTTTGGTTTCTTTCCTCAGCACTGGCACATAGTACAAAGCCTCAAGCGCAGTGTCTTGAATTTCCCGCTGGTCGTTTCCTGTTTTATCAGAAGGAAAAGCCAGGCTGGCAAGAAAATCCTCTCCCTCTTCAGGCGAGGAGATTGCTACACATTCTATCAAACGTTTAAGCAAGGGTATCTTATTCGGAGACTTGTCAGCGACCTTGCGGTAAAGCGACTCGAAGTAGGGGAAGAGCCTTTCTGAAGCATTGAGGCAGGCGACAATATGGGTGTGAGACTCTAAAGGTCCCCAATAGCGTTGCAGCATATTGACGTCTCCGCCAGGGCTTGACCATACATCCGCCTCCGCATCGATTTCTCGCGCAAGTTCTTCTTTGAGAAACGCAGCAACTGCTTGGTCTTCCATATCAGCGATGGCTATTGCCCAGGCGGCTTCCGTCTTTATTGGCCGGTCTGCTGTTCTGAAGATTTCGTACAGCAACTCTTTCTTCTTGAGGTCGATAAGGGCACAGAAAGGATACTGGCGGAGAAGTTCCCTGGGGAGATTCCAGTACTGCCCGAGGTATTCAAGCGCCTGTAGCTTCTGCGTCAGGTAGAGAAGTTTCAGGTATCTGCATATCTTTAGGTCATTGCTCCAAGTATTATCTCGGACCAGAGGCATTACCTCCCGCACCCTTCCAATGAGATATGGAACAATCGCCTCATCAAAATCCCGGACAGTGTCTTGAAAACGCGGCCCGATAAATCCTGGCCAGAATAGAGTGCCGATATCCCCGGGGTCTTGGTCGTTCAAGAACAGTTCTGCCAGCGGCAAAAATGACTCCAGCGTTCCGATTTTTGCAAGGGCATACCACGCTGCATATCTCATATCTGGGTCTTCGTCGCGGAGAAATGGAATGATCTTCTCCACCTCTTTTTCAGCACGCACCTCGCCGAGCGCCTGCAGACAATATGTTCGAACAGTCTTGTCTGTTGATGAGAGTCCTGAAATAAAGTATGGAATGCTCGTGTTACCTGCAGAAATCATAAAGCGGAACGTGTCCTGCAACTCTTCCCCGCGAAAGCCTGCAGGCGGGTTCTTCCACCGAGCCGCAAGGACATCAAGAAGAGAGTACCATTCCTTCTCCTTTGCGACCAGCAGGGCTGTGTTCCGAAGTTTGAAGTTAGGGTTATCAAGAGCCTCAATAAGCGCCTTCTCATAACCCTCAATATTCAGGTCTCTCCCAATCACGAGAGCGTTGCTGCGAACGTTAGTATCACTGCTGTGAAGAGCCTCCTTGATAATCTCTTTACTCCCTTCAATAGACTTCACATCAGGTACAGGTATGTAAGTTATCACAGTGCAGCCGCATGGAAGCACTTTTTCTCTCTTCTTGTAGAGATAGTCCAGCAACTGCGCGCGGCGGTCCGCTTGGACTCGCTCACTATCCTCTCTACCCGCGCAACTAAGAACGAACAGAAGAGGCGCAATAAGGCAAATAGACAAAGGATTGTTGATCTTTCCCATCTTCGGCATCTCGTTTCTCGGTAATAACTTCCCGTCCAGTGAACATTATACGTAATCTCGCCTTCTCTTGCAACTATGGGCGAACTTGCAGGTGGAACAATAGAAAGGCGAAAGAGCAAATCCGAGGCGCTATTATGTCTTGCGGCGCGCCCCTTGCCGTAGTAATATTGTGCCGAAGCGATGTAGGGCACCGGAAGGCGAGGTTCGCGTAAGAGAATCGCGTCTGACCACACCGGGAGAAGTATTTATCAGGAGGGCGATTCGTGAACAGAATACTCTACCTCGTCTTTTTTCTCATACTGCTGGGGTGTAGCAGTGTAAACCGGAAGGGCGCTATATTTGAGGTCAGTGCTGGTGAAGGCGCTCCTTCGCCACATTTTACTGGAAAAGAAATCCCTACGCCGCCGATGCAGAAAGAGCAATGGACGCCGCCTGAAACAATGTTGGCAGATGTAATCACTTCTGCGGTGAAGATTCTTTTCGAACAAGGGTTTGCTGACCCGCGCGGCTGCGAATACTGCGAAATTGAAATCGCTACCGGAAGTTGCTGGAGCGGAGATGCCAGTGTGTTCAAGACACACGGCTGGTTGCTTCCCTCAAGGGAGGGCGAGAAGCAGCGCTTTGCAGTCTGCTGGAGTGGGCTGACTTATCCCCTCGTTTCGGTCGGCGAAAAGGCAGATTGCCGAAAAGATGTGGAGGCGCTTTTACAAGCGGACCGCGAATACGTAGATAAGAAACTCGCAGAGCATAAGGAATGGGTTGAGGAGGCAATCAGGGAAGCGGCTCAGAAGGGCGAAAAGCCATCCTTCCTTTCGCCGACTATTCGCTACGAACACGCGTCGCCTGAGTACGCGAGCACGTCACACCGTTCAATGACGCGTATGAAAGTTGTCTTGCTTCTGCGCCTTGGATACGGCGACCTGGCTGAAAAATTGTGGTTACAGTGGTTTGCGGCGAGAGAGAGTGAAGCAAGTCTGGACCCGTATCCAGATTTGGCGGCAGACTGGGTATGGGCGCTTTTTGACCGCACTATCTGCGCCCATATGCGCGGCGATGATAGTCTAACTCTCATTGGGGCGCGTGCACTGACAACGATTGAAAAAGATGTCAGAGCAGCAGCGGAGAAGCGGGACTTTCGCGGCACAAATCTGAGGAAGGAGACCTTTTTGGATTTTCTGAAGCCGCTACCCGACCTTCTTGCAGACCGGGAAAGGCGGGCTAAAGAGCCGAAATATGAGCGCGTTCTGGAAGCAGGGGTTCAGAAGTTTCCAGACAAGGCGAAGCGCATAGCCGCGCTTATCCGCGACCTGGAGGAAGTTTCCGCGCGGCAGGACGCGCAGCCGGGCGGCGTGACGCTGGCAGGCGACCCGATCGTGAAAGCGCTTATCAAAGAAGGCGAACAGGCAGTGGAGCCGCTTCTTGAGTGCCTGGAAAAAGACAAACGACTTACTCGCTCTGTGTGCTTTGGCCGCGATTTTCACAGATATCGGTCGCTTATCAGCGTCGCACAAGCAGCGTTTGCTGCGCTTTCAGGAATCCTGAAAACGCACGAATTCGGGGAAGGAGTCAAAACAAGAGAAGAGATGGTGGCGAGGATTAGAGCCTACTGGAAGAAGTTCAAGGGCGTCCCTGTGGAAGAGCGTTGGTACAGTGTCCTCGCTGACGACAGCGCCTCGCAGGAGCAGTGGCTTGAGGCTGCTTCAAGCATTGTGCGACCAATTGATGTCACTGTGGAAGGCGAGTGGATTACTGTTCCGCAGAGAAAGCCAGGCGAGAGACCAGTGATGCGGGGCGAGCCGCTCAGGAGCAAAAAAGACCCGTCCCTCGCCGAGTTGATGGCTAAGCGTGTGGAACAGATGACACCGGGAAGCCCTCTCCGCGGCTCGGCGGATGCCTTTTCTATGCACAATGCCTGCAAGATGGCGCTGCACCTAGCAGACTGGGATATTGAAAAAGCACTCCCCACACTGCGCCAACAGGTGAAGCGCTGTCGCGAAATAATGGCTGAAGAAAAGAGCACCACATCTTGGACTGTTACAGTTCTCGGAAAGTACATAGCGGAGTTCACGCTTGAAAGGGTCCGCGGCAAAGACCCTGAAGCACTCAGAGAGTATACTGAGTGGCTGCGCAGCACACAGCCTGAAATGCTTGACCATCCGCTTGAACATGTCCTCAGACCGTTGTGGAGGCACCAGGATGAGCCTCTTATAGCGGAAACGACCAAGTGGCTTTTTGCCAGTGACGAATCACCCTGGGCAACGCTTATCAAAAACGGGGAACTGATTCTCGGTTACCCTTACTATGATCTTGTTGAGACCCCACTTATCGGCGTGGAGGTCTATCGTGAGCAACTGCTCAAGGGTCTTCACAACAAGGATGTCGCGGGAAGGATGCGCATCACTGAAGATGGATATATAGATTTCGGCGCTCACAGCACCTACCGTCAAGGTGGCCTCATTTGGGAAGTTGACCCACTTGCCCCCAAGGCTGGCGAGATGGTGACTTATCGCAAGTGCGACCGCGCTGCAAAAACCCTTTCACGTCTGGAGGGCACGCCTAAATGCGAACTGTACTGGCCGCAAGAGAAGCGCGACAAGGTGATTGAAGAGTGCGAGGCGTTTCTCAGGCAGTATGGCGAGCGCTTCAGACACGCGCCGAACTTGCCAAAAAGGCAGCGCTATTGGGGAGAGGACAGTGCCAGTATCTCGTTCCAACAACTTGACCATCCGGCAAGCCGAGACGAGGTCAAGAAGGGTCTCGCCATATTTTCTCTTGAGGGCGAAGGCGAAGTCCGGCTGTGGAAGATGCCCTGCTATCCGATGGAAGGTGAATGGACGACTCTCAAGGACTCGCCATACACGCGTTACGAATACAACCCGGAGACCAAAAAGAACGAGGTCGTGATAACAGGGTATGAGCAGTCAGGTGGAATATGGCAAGCAGAAGAAGTGAAGCGAGATGGGAAATGGGAGCGCTATTATGGGTTTATTGGAAGGTACACCATCTCAAAAGTCCCTGCCGCTGAAATTGACTTTTCGGCTGACTATTACTGCTGGTCTAAACTATCACGCGGCATTGACTGCTGCCTCTGCCCGCCCGGCTTATCAGACTGGAGGAGCGCGAGAACTGAGGCTGATTGCGAAGCGGGGAAACCCATTGTTGTTACTTTATGGTTGCGCAGTCGAAGCGGGCTTGAACAGACAGTGCCTTCAATATACTACCAGAGCGACCAGAAACAGGGACCAGCGCTGCTTGATGGTATTGACATCAAATTGGAATACACCTCTGAAAAAACGCCTACACCATATAACCCCTATAAGGATCAGAGGAAGTGGGAGGAACTGAAACGGACAAGGGATGCGCATTTCAAACCCACTGACCCCGGGAAAACGCTCAGTCCAACAGAGGAGTTCAAAGCGTTGGAGGTTGACCTCAACGATTGGTTTGACATAAGGAAACCCGGTTACTACCGTCTTCGTTTTGTTTTCGCCGCTCAACCTTCCAACTTCGCAGAAGGAAAGTCTTGGCCAGCTTTATTTCTGCTTCGCAGCCCGGAGGAAGGCAAGGCAAAACAGTGAAGTTGAGGTCACTTGTTCAACTCTATATCAGCCGCAGATGATAGGGACGAGGTCTGTTCCGGAAATTCTTGTTTGAGGAGGAGGCGATGATAGATGTCAAGAAATCGGTAACACGGTGTGTGAGGTTGTATATTGCACTTATGTGTCTGGTTGGTGCATTTGCATGGTTTTCCGAGAGCCTTTATGGCGAAGAGGATGAGAGCCCACCTCTTGAGTTGAAAAAGCCGGAACCTGTAACGCATAAAGTGACGTCTCAAGCGGAAATAAAGGTATTGCGGCGGCTCGGCGACATTCTGCTCAAGGCGGATGAACATAAGATGGCCGCTGCGTGCTACTACGCATTTCTTGAGAAAAATCCAGCGGACTACCAGGCGATATATAACCTTGCCTGCGCGCACGCTCTGATGAAGCAGATAGATGAGGCGCTATACTGGCTGCAGGAGGCTGCGCGGCTCGGGCTTCTGGATACTGACTGGGCAAAGAAGGACACTGATCTTGAAGAAGTTCGCAAGGACACGAGGTTTGATAAAATAATCATCTATGGCGAGAAGCGGCGCGAAGCGACAAAGGATAACCGCGCAAAACCTTATAACGTAATCTACGGACCGCCTGAGAAACCCAAAGAAGGCGTGAAATTCCCTGTAATTGTCTGGCTACACGGCAGGGGTAGCAATCCTGACCTGGTGGTGGAAGATCTGAAGAAGATGACCGAGCGTTACGGTGTGGTGATTGTCTCACCCGCTGGACCCGGAATATTTGGGCCAGGGAGTTTCAACTGGGACCCGGGTTTTGACAAGTCATTAGCCCGCATATTTCATCGATGGGGCGGATTGGAAGAGAAAAGAGCAAAACTATGGTAAAAGCGTCTCAATGAGCACGGAGAGAGGTCATTCGCCTCGGCGCAAAGACAAACCCCCTTACCCCCA